>MDTF01006045.1_pt1 | contig 30001 bp, 30 predicted proteins | sample 811191 | NCBI WGS metagenome assembly MDTF01 (sample SAMN05326649, study PRJNA326480) | marine metagenome | isolation source: seawater | place: Southern Ocean | collected 2011 | reverse complement strand
TGGGTATAAACTGGCTCTGGCCCATGGCACCCGCCCAGGAGCCGTTAAAATCTTTCAGCGTAATATGGCCTTCCTGCAAAATAGTCAGGGCCGCCATAAACTGCTTTTTAAATAACGCTTCGCGCCGGCCTTCAAACGCCAGCGAGGCAAGCGCAGAAAGCACCGGGTAACTGCCCTGAATACGCCCAAAGTTTGACTCATTGCCCCACAGCGCCACAATAAACCTTGGCTGTACGCCGTATTCTTTGGCAACCTGATTGAGCAACGCCTGATGTTCTTCCAATAAGGTAACGGCTTGTTTTACTTTCCAGGCTGGTACCCGGGTTTTCAGGTATTTATCCAGCGTAATTTTAGTTTCCGGCTGGTTTTTATCGGCCTTAACCACCGTAGCCCGGTAATAAATAGTGGCAAACACATTCTCAACGAACTGGCGGCCAAAGCCGGCGTCTATGGCGTCGGTTTTAAGCTGGGATTTGTATTGTTCAAATTCTTGCTGTTGGTCGGTTTGCTGAGCAAAAACAGGGCTGAACAACAGCCCCGCACACAACAATACGGTGCATAATTTACGCATACATCGCCCCTTAAGACTTAGGTGATGTGGGTGACAGGCCAAGCTCAGTACGATGAGTCTCAAGCCAGTTTTCTTCCTTTGGCGGCATTTGCAGATAAAAGCCCGGCTCATCCATGGCTTCAAGTAGTTTCTGTTTGTCTACGCCTAGCGCTTTTCGTTTGTGAACGGGCAACATCATCACCAACTGCGGGTGACCAAAGTGGTTCATCAGCGCTTCAGGGACGGCAGAAAAATCATCTTTTTTAGGAACGTAAAGGTACATCCCTTCTTTCTTAGCGGTTTTATAAACGGCAATCAACATGGTGTTTATCAGTTATTTTCTTCGTGTAATATCGCATTAACTACTGGTGCAAACAAAGGTTCACGCCATCCGGTCAGCACGTCAGGTTTGAGGCCCATCAGGCGACATTCATCAACGTTAAACCACTTGTATTTTAACAGCTGATTGAGCTGTTTTTTAGAGGCCAGCACTTCTTCTGTAACGCCGTACTCCACAGCCATTTCACTCACAGCATGCTTAAACCGGGCAAGCGTTTGTTTATACGCGGGAAAGTCTATCAGGCGCGATATCCGCTCAATATGTTCACCTGATGGCGTATTGTCGAACTCCTGCAAGCCGGCATTCACTACGTTAAGAATAATATCAGGATTCAGGCGACGTTCCTGGGGCGTTAAACTCTGTATACGGGCAAGCGCCGATTTTGACTGAGGCATACGCAATGCCAGCTCATATAAATGGGGCTCTTTGAATACAAAGTTAAGCGCCATATTGCGTTCCCGCGCGCGGCGAACCCGCCAGGCGGCCAGGTGTTTCAGCACCGTAAGTTGCTGACTGGATAAACGCCAGGCATTGTTAATTTGCAGATAGGCAAATTCAGGCGGCAGGCTGGCTTTTTTCTTATCGACCAGACAGGCCGATTCAGATAACACCCAGTCTATCTTGCCCTTGGCTTTCACCATATCGTACAACTGATGGAAAGCGGGTAGCAGATATAACACGTCATCGGCGGCGTAGCGACATTGCTTATCGGTTAACGGGCGGGCCAGCCAGTCGGTGCGCGACTCCCCTTTTTCCAGTTCGGTTTCCAGCAGCATTTCGATTAACCGGGCATAGCCCACGGTTGCGCCAAGGCCCAACAGGCTGGCTGCAAACTGGGTGTCGAAAATGGGCGTTGGTACCTCGTTAAAAGTAGCCAGAAAGGCTTCTAAATCTTCTGAGCAGGAATGCAGAACCTTAATTACATCCGGATTAGTCAACAGGCTGACCAGCGACGACATATCGTCAATCGCAAGCGGATCGATTAGCACCAGTTGGTGTCCGTCATAGAGCTGCACCAGGCCAAGCTCTGGGGTCAGCGTGCGGGTTCTGACAAACTCAGTGTCCAGTGCAATTGCTGGCTGGCGTGCCGCTCTGGCACACACCACATCGAGGGTTTCCTGATCCTGTATATAAATATAATCCATAAAATAAAAAAACCGGCCCAGGGCCGGTTATACTCTTAAAATTCGGGCCTGACGACGCGCCCTAGTCTCGTAGTTCACGTCGTAAAATTTTACCGACATTAGTTTTCGGTAGCTCTTCTTTAAACTCTACGTGTTTGGGTACTTTATACCCCGTCAGATGCGTGCGGCAGTGCGATATCACGGCTTCAGCAGTGAGTGAATCATCTTTTCTGACGATAAAGAGTTTAACCACCTCTCCACTTACATCGTGGGGAACACCAATGGCGGCGACTTCAAGCACAGCATCATGCATTGCTGCCACTTCTTCAATTTCATTCGGGAATACGTTAAACCCGGATACCAGAATCATATCCTTTTTCCGGTCAACAATGTAGAAATATCCTTCTTCATCGCAACGGGCGATATCGCCAGTGGCCAGCCAGCCGTCTTTGAGGATTTCATCACTGGCTTCCGGACGGTTGTAATAGCCTTTCATTACCTGCGGGCCTTTTACCCACAGTTCACCGGATTCACCGACCGCCACTTCATTGCCGTTATCATCTATCAGCATTATGTCAGTCGACGGCACCGGTAAGCCAATAGCGCCTTTATAAGCTTCCAGTTGCGGCGGGTTAACTGCCACTACCGGCGAGCATTCGGTTAAGCCGTAGCCTTCCAGCAGTACGGTACCGGTGACTTTTTGCCATTTTTCAGCCACCGGACGTTGCACCGCCATGCCGCCACCGAGGCCAAATTTAAAGTTAGAAAAGTCCAGCTCGCTGAACCCTGGGGTATTGAGTAAGCCGTTAAATAAGGTATTCACGCCCGGTAAAATGGCAAAAGGGTATTTTTCCAGCTCTTTAACAAAGCCGGGCATATCCTTAGGGTTGGTGATCAATAAGTTAGGACAGCCAAATTTAAGGAATAACAGGCAGTTAGCCAGTAATGCAAAGATATGATAGAGCGGCAATGCGGTGACCACTAAATCTTTGCCCGGGGTAATCACCGTTGATAACAGCCCTGACACCTGCTCCAGGTTGGCAATCATATTACGGTGAGTCAGCATGGCGCCTTTCGACACCCCTGTAGTACCGCCGGTATACTGGAGAAACGCGAGGTCTTCGTTATTAAATTCCGGCCGGGTGTACGTGAGTTTTTCGCCGGTTTTCAATGCAGACATAAACGACTTGGCACCGGACAGACTGTATGAAGGCACCATCTTTTTAACGTGCTTCACAACAAAGTTGACGACCCAACGTTTTGGCGCTGGCAGCATATCGGCTAACGAAGTCAGTAAAACTTCCTGAATACCGGTGTCGGCCACTACTTTGTCCAGCGTATGCGCAAAGTTTTCAACGATAATGATAGCTTTGGCCTGGCTGTCGTTAAGTTGGTGTTTTAATTCTCGTGCCGTATAAAGCGGATTGACGTTAACCACGGTCATGCCAGCACGCAGGATACCAAACAAAGCAACCGGATACTGCAACAGGTTGGGCATCATGATGGCTATGGCATCGCCGGGCTTAAAGCCATTGTTCATCAGGTACGCGGCGAATTGCCGGGACAGGCTGTCGAGCTCACTGAAGCTGATTGTCTGGCCCATATTAATATAGGCTGTTTTGTCACCATATTTTGCTACAGACTCGTCGAGTATGTCGATAATGGAGGCGTAACGGTCCGGGTCGATTTCCGGTGCTACTCTCGAGTCATAATGATTAAGCCAGATTTTTTCCACCAAGCTCTCCTGTCACCTTAAGTCTTTCGATTGTTCTTGTTGTGTGTCATTGCTGGGTCAGCCACTGGTCTGACGTGTTGCATATAGTATAGGATGATCAGCAAAAGATAAACGCTGTTATTTACATTTCTTCAACAAACCGACAAATCGCATTACTAACTGCTGACGGATTAACCATATGGAAGTGATGTCCACCTGAGAATAGTTCAAACCGACTGTTTTTCAACCAGCTTTTGCGTTTTTCATAGGTTGTGTCCATTTCTTTAAAGCTGTCTGTGGCACCGCCGATCCAGACCGGACATTCGATAGCCTCCATGAGATTTTGCGCCTGTGATTCAGTTAAACGTAATGACGATTTAGTGCGTAAGCGCGGGTCGCTGCGCCAACCGCTCAGGCCATCTTCACGGATGGTGATATTTCTGCGCAGAATAGTAGCGGCGTGCTCAGCAGTAATGTCGCTCATTTTGCAGCGCGCGGCCACCGCAGCATCCAAATCAACCTCGCGGGGGCTGCCAGTGCGGCCGGGCTTGGGAAGGCGAGACAATATTGATGCCCGTAATTGCTCTGTACTGGTCTCAGGAGGCAGTGTTAACGGCCCGCAGGCATCAATCATAGCAATAGCACTGACCTGCTCGGGGAATACCGCGGCATATATACTGGCCAGTATACCGCCCATGGAATGACCGACAATCACAATATCCTGCCAGTCTTGAGACACCACCAGCTCATGCAGGTCCTGTATATAATCCATTTGGTTGTAATGAGCGCAGGGAGGACGGTGATCGCTGAGACCATGGCCGGGCAAATCGATAGCAATGTACTGATACTGGCTCATTGCAGGCGCCAGACAAGCCATACTGGCGGCATTATCTAAAAAACCGTGTAACGCCAGCACTACCTGACCTTGCTGGCCATTGGTTATACCTCTGATAGTGCCCGACCATATTGAAAACTCACACGCTTGCATTACTACTCCCTGAGGGCGTTGCCCTGTGACTCATAGACGTTGAGCAGCAGTTTAGCAGCGACGGGAGTAAATGTTGAACCTTTGTTGATAACGATCGCGCTGCCCGGGGCATGGCATTGCCGCTCCCCGGGCCGAAAGTTGCCGCAAGCGGCAACTCATTTCCTAAGGATCGAGTCGGCGATGAGCTTTATTTCTGGTACTTGGTGGTTGCGGCCTTGGTTGTGGACGCGCGCTCATACTCGGGCGACTGTTAGAAGGCGGCCGATAGTTATTCTTACTACCCGACGAGTAGGCTGGATCCTTGTAAGTGCGGATCATTCGTACACTCGGGCCAAATCGCCACGGACTCCAGTACGGATGGTAAAACGGTGAATACCAGCCGGAGTAGAAGTCAAAGAACACCGTAGAAGTATCGTACAGTCTCTGGCGACGCCATTTGTAGTAATTGTCGACCGTTAGCGACGGAAACATATAAGGCTGTTCGCCGACCATACCGGCCAGAGGTTTACCCACCTTGCCCAGAAAGGTTACGGTGCGCCCCTCTTCAAACATGATGGGGTCAACAAATTTATTGATAACCGCTTTAAACCGCCCAGGTGTTTCTTCACTGGCGTTCGGCTTTCCATAGTGATTCAGCGGAAAATACACCACTTCAATGAGAGTTTGATCGGGTTTGTTCTCGACGTTAGTAATAATGCCGCCCCAACGAGCGCTTTTACCCAGAATATCATCACCTGCAACCACGGCTTTGTTGTACCCTACCAACGACGTATTTTCTGGCACCTGGAGCTGCTCGGGAACAACTGCACAAGCCGACAGGCTTAATGCGAAGATAACGACAAATGCACGAACTAACATAGGGATTCCTTGCTTTAGCTAAACATGTACGAGCCATCCGGCTCACGGTTCATTTTAACTGAACCAAAAGCCTGCGGCTCCGTGCCTGACCTATCAATCATACTGCTCACATCTTATCAACGGATCAGTATGCTCGGGTTCAATCCTGAAATACTCTTATTTAGTGTAGAAGATTAAACTGAATTCAGTGTGATTCATTATAATGAATCAACAAGTTACTGATTATGACAATGCTAATCAAAGATAGTTTAATCTGGCAATAGCCGGATTAGGCGTATAGGTCGACACCCATCATTTCACGTATGGCTGCGCGCTTGGTTTCACGTTCGTGACTGGCGTAAGCTTCCAGAGCCAGAATGGCCGGGCCCTGAGGCTGATCGTAGCCTGACGTCCGGCGAAACGACTCCGCCTGGGCACGGGTATTATCATCGCCGGTGCGAGGTTGAATGGCATCTAACTGGCTTGCTGGCGCTTTATCAACACGCTCCACCGCTGCGGATTTTGTCGCAGGTTTGGGCTGCGGAGCATTGCGCTCTACATTGGGTGTGATTAATTGCTGACGAATTTCCATGAAGCCGATAACGCCTGTCGATTGCCAAATTACTGACAACCAATGGGCTGTCGTTAGTTAAACTCAAAGTACAGCAAATATCACGCCAGTCCTGGCCTGCGCTTAGCGGCCAGGCAATTTTTTCCAGGTTACCGTATTACGTAAATACTCAGGCGTTATAGCATCAACTGCCATGCCCTGCCCTGCACTCAATGTTTGTTCTGCCAGCGGCAACATAAATCTCGCGTAAGGATAAGACACGCTTACAGACTGGCCATTAAGCAGTTCACTTAATACCGGGTATGCCTGCCAGCCGGTGCCGGCAGCCGCCATTGAAGAAATATCGATTTGCTCAGCGGCGGTCTCAGGTGAAGTCACCTGCTCTTCGCCCATCAGCGTCGCTATGCCCTGCTGATTCTGATAATGAGCAAAATAGACTTCGCCCATGCGAGCATCGATGGCCACCGCAACGTCACTTACATCACCGGAATTGATCACCTGCTGAGCCATAGCAGCCAGAGTACTGACGCCCGCAACAGGAAGCTGACTGCCCAAAGCAAGCCCCTGAATAATGCCGGTGGCAATACGCACACCGGTAAAACTACCTGGGCCCCGACCAAAAGCCAGGCCATCAAGTTCCGTTAAAGAGGCGCCAGCTTCTTTCATCACCGCATCTACCATGGGCAGAATCTTCTGACTGTGCTGTTGCGGACAAACCTCGTAACGGGTAAACAGTGTCTGATCAAACTGTAGGGCAACCGAACAAGCTTCGGTGGCAGTATCAATAGTTAAAATGTTCATGGATTATTCTTCTGTAAGGTGTTCTGTTTGTTCGATATTGGCCAGAAATTTTTCAACTTCACTGACATCCCGGGTGCGCTTCATTGGCGGTAAACTGCCAAGGAAGGTTTGGGCGTAGGGTTTGGTAACCAGGCGATTATCGCAAATAACCAGCACTCCGGCATCAGCCGGGTCGCGGATCAGTCTGCCTGCGCCCTGCTTAAGGGTAATAACCGCTTGCGGGATCTGGATACTACCAAACGGGTTGCCGCCTTTTTTACGGCATTCCTCCAGCCGGGCCTGCAGCAGCGGATCATCCGGCGCGGCAAACGGCAACTTGTCGATCATAACGCACACCAGATCATTACCGCGTACGTCTACGCCTTCCCAGAACGCACCGGTACCAAGCAGTACCGCCGATGGGTCAGACAAATAAGCACTTAACAGAGCCTGCTTGGATGTACTGCCCTGTACCAGCACAGGATTATCAATTTGTTCCTGCAATGCCGCAGCCACTTCCTGCAACGCCGCATGGCTGGTAAACAGTAGGAAGCAACGCCCGCCGCTGGCCTTAATGAGCTTTTTAGCGATGGTAACCAGTTGCTTGCGCATGGTTGGCATGTGCGGCTCGGGTAAATATCGTGGTACGCACAACATGGCCTGGCTTTCGTAATCAAACGGACTGTCGAGCATCATGGTTCGGGCTTTTTCCAGGCCCATGCGGCGCTGAAAATGAGTAAAGTCGTTATCTACCACCAGCGTGGCCGAGGTAAATACCCAGCCGCGATCGTCAGACTCCACAAATCGGCGAAATTTGGCGGCAATCGACAGCGGTGTCATATGCATTACAATATGACGAGGCGTGGTTTCGTACCACAAACTCATCCCGTCATGCTCTTTGGTGGTAAACAGAGCGAGCTTTTCCCGGCTCTGAACGATCCGATCAAACAGGTTATCAAGGTCTTTGTCGCGCCCGATATGCAGCTTACAAATATCGTACAGTACGCCTACAGCATCTTCGAGGCGGCTAACCTGAGTTGCCACTTCCTCGCGTTCCATGGCCTCCAGCCAATGGCCACGCTGGGGTTTATCGGCAAATAGCAAACGTAAGTCTGCGGCCTGCATGCGGACCTTCTCGCCGGCTTTTTCCAACTGGTCAGCATCTTTTAATACCGTACGATACAACAAGGTGATCTCCTTGCTGATTTCGGTTAGCTGACGGGTTGAGATGGCCTCGCCAAAATATTCACTGGCGATTTCCGGGATCTGATGCGCTTCATCAAAGATTATGCAGTCGGCTTCGGGAATAAGCTCACCAAAGCCGGTGTCGCGCAGTGCCATATCAGCAAAGAAAAGGTGATGATTTACCACTACGATATCAGCTTCCATGGCATTCTTGCGCGCTTTTACCAGATAGCAGTCTTCATAATCGGGACAATCACGCCCCAGGCAGTTATCCACCGTGGAGGTTACCAGAGGGATCACCCGAGCATCCTCAGGCAGGGTTTTCACCTCGCCCATATCTCCGGTTTTGGTGGTGTTTGCCCAGGCTCTTACGGTTGATAATTCGTTCAGTACATCCGATTCCACCAGAGTAGAATTACCGCCATGCTGAGCAAGACGATGCAGGCAAAGATAGTTAGCCCGGCCTTTTAGCAACGCTGTTTTACGATTGCTGGCGAGAGCTTTTTTAATCACCGGCAGGTCGCGGTGAAATAACTGTTCCTGGAGGTTTTTGGTGCCCGTGGAAACAATGGATTTTCCCTTCGACAGCAACACAGGAGCCAGATAGGCAAAGGTTTTTCCGGTGCCGGTGCCGGCCTCAACAATTAAACTGTCGGCATCGTTAATGGCGCTGGCGACGGCTTTTGCCATGTCTGTTTGCGCCTGACGGGGGTTAAACCCCTGAATCGCCTTAGCCAGCAATCCCGAGCCCGAAAATACATCATCTAAACTGGGCATGTTGTTCCTGAGTGAGTGCAAAAGCGCTATTATGCCAAAGTTTTTACAGCTCGTCTGTGGGTCTGTTAGATCAGGGGAAAGTTTGCCGACACAAACACCCTGTAAGCCCAGGGTGGCAGGCTCAGAGTATCGGTTTGCGCTACCGCCGTACATGATGCTTCAAACAGGTCAATGTATTCATCGCGATACAGATTTTCATGAAAATCCACGTCAGCAGTATCTGCCGAAAGATTCAGTACCACAAATACCTTTACATCGTCTTGCCTGCGAACAAAGCTGAGCACCTGCCCGGGCAAAGAGTTAGGCACTTGTATCATGCGCGCACCATACTTGCCGTTCCAGAGTGCCGGTACCCGTTTTTTCAGATGAATAAGTTTACGGTACAACTCGCCAATCGGATGGGCCTGCCACTCGATAGGATCGCGCTCAAAAAAGGCCAGCCGTTTGCTCTCACCCGCTTCTTGACCATTGTGAATGAGCGGCATTCCCTCGCCGAGCACCGACAATACTATCGCTGCCTCTAAACATTCACCAAACTGCTCCTGCTGGGTGCCGTCCCAGGCATTTTTGTCATGGTTGCTGACGAAAGTCATGCGGTAGGCTGAACGGGGCCAGGCCCGTTCGTTCCATGAATAATATTTTCGTAATCGGTCCACAGGCGCCTGCCCCTGAGCGATTTCATGCATGGCTTCATTCCAGCTCCACGCATAGCTCATATTAAAGCCGTCACGATGGAGATCGCGATCTTCCCATTCAGCAAGAAGAAAGACCGGCTTAATGTCATCCAGCGCTACGCGAAGCTGGCGCCAAAAATCATTGGGTACATAGCCTGCTACATCACACCGGTAACCGTCGATATCAAACTCTTCAACCCAGTAAGCCATGGCCTTTATCATATAATCACGCAGGCCCGGCTGTTCGTAATCAAACTCGATGATATCGCTCCAGTCCCACCACGGTGAAGGCCGAAAATCGCCTTTGTAATCCCGTGCATACCATTCAGGATGCTGCGTAACCAAATGGTTATCCCAGGCACTGTGATTCGGCACCCAGTCGAGGATCACTTTCAGGCCCAGCGCATGGGCTTGATCAATGAGTCGCCGAAGGCTGCTCTGGTCACCAAACTCCGGATTTATGGCAAGATAGTCTTTCACCGCGTAAGGGCTGCCAAGCTCACCTTTGCGATGTTTCTCACCAATCGGATGGATAGGCATCAGCCACAGGATCTTCGCGCCCAGCCCGGCGATATGAGCCAGTTTTTCAGTAACACCATCAAACGTACCGGCCTGACTGAATTGGCGGGTATTAACCTGATAAATAACCGCGTCTTTGCTCCAGTCGGGCTGCGGGAGGGGGTAGAGATTAGCCGGGCAATAAGCCATGTAGTGAGGATCCGTTCACCAGTAAATACATGAAGTTACCATACCAGACTTGCAAGCTTATCTTAAAGGGCTAGACCAAAGTCTGTAGCAATTAGCTAATGAATACCGTACAGTACAAACAACAGCCGGGCTGTTTACACAATGCTTAGAATGCCTAGTAACAATACCCAGAGAGCAAAAAACAGTTTCACCTGTCTGGGCGAAAAGAACAGTACCACATAGCGTGCCAGGCGGCCGCCAATCACGGCACCAGCGCCGGCAAACAACACCACATACCAGTTTACGGCTCCAGTCACCCAGGCGCCATAACCCACAGCTCCCCACACCGTCACCGCCGAGATAATCACAGCAGCCGCAATTGCCAGCGTAACATCAAAGCGTCTGACAATCAGGTATACGGCAACCAGTTCACCTATACCCACCGACAAATAGGCGGTAATAATGCCGCCCACAAAGCTGATAACGGCAAGCCAGTTTTTATCGGCTACCGTTAACTGGCTGCGCTCCTGAGCGTTTCTTAACCGTTTCGACGATGCCATTATCGCCAGCGCCAGCAAAATAGAAAACGCGCCGAAGCCAATGTGTAACTGTGAGGCCACGGCCGAAAAACTCAGGTGGGGTACCAGATAGTCAAACCCATACTGCGCCAGCCATAATCCGGCCAGACCAAAAGGAATACAGCGACTCAGGACAGCCGGAAGCAACAGCCAGTCGGGCTGCTGACTTTTAACATGTCGGTAAAACTGCAGCCAGCTGATAGCACCGGCGGTCATTCCGCAGCACTGGATGGCAAAACTGGTGGCGATGACCGCTTCAGGAGAAAATGCCAGTTGCTGAAAAAAGGGCACGAACACTACCCCGCCACCGGCCCCGGTGGCATTGGCAAAAACAGCCCCAACGATCCCCAGCAACAAAAACCCGCCATACTGAGTCAACAGTACGGGAAGCTCTGTGCCGCCTACAAAAATCACCAGAGATAACCACAACACCGCCAGCAGGCTCAGCCAGGGATGGGCAATGAACGTCTTCTTCACTTTTTCAATCAATTGATTTTGACCGGCAGCACTTTGCCAGAATCTTCCATTGAAGTCGAACCCCCTTTGATTAAAACCTACATTTTTACAACATTTACCCGCTATACTAAAACAGATTAAGTTTGGGTAAACAGCGCCTATGGTTTCAGTAAAGCATCAGCCACATTATAGCCTTATCAGTTTACAACCAAATCGTTCCGCCGACTGGGTCCATAATAAATGGCTGATGGCTGGCATGGCAGGCGTTGCCCTGATAATTGCAACCATGTGGGCATTTTTTGGCATCTGGATCGTCTTTCCCTTTGCCGGTATTGAAGTGGGCTTACTGTGCTATCTGCTTTACCGGGTCAGCCATAACACGTATCGCACGCAAACTCTGTCATTTGAGAAAGACTATGTGCATATTCAAAACAACCAGAAGTCATCGCCAACTGTTACACTTAGTCGCCGGGACACCCACCTTGAAATGTCCGAAAGCCCGCGCGACTGGTATTTACCACAATTGGCTCTGGTTACCCCGGAACACAGTATAAGGGTTGGCGAGTTTTTAAATCAGGCAGACCGTCACCGCCTTTATGAGGAAATTAAGAACATTGGCATTCCGGCCTGGCGTCATCACTGGTGGAAACACTAGCTATAGTTATGACACTCGCTCATCTCGCCAGCTTAAAGCCATTAATCATTGCCGGATAAGCACTTAGCAGGTAGATTAACGGTTTTGTTCAGGGACATCCGAGCATGCTGAAGCATTTGTGCTGGCTATTTTTATTCACCTGCAGCTGGGTCCATGCTGCGTCTGTCTGGCAAGTAAGCAAATCAGGCAATACTGTCTATATTGGCGGTACGCTGCATATTTTAAGCCCCGAAGATTTTCCCCTGCCCAATGCCTATGGTATCGCCTACAATCAGGCCGACAAGCTGGTGTTCGAAACCGATATCGCGGGGCTCAATAGCCCGCGCTTCCAGCAAGACTCCCGTGCCAGACTGACCTACGGTGACGGTAAGCAACTAAAAGACGTTTTATCGAAAGAAACCTATCAGGCACTCAAAGCTCACTTAACGGCCCGGCAGATGGACATAGCAGCCATGGCCAATTATACACCGGCCCTGATTAGCATCACTCTGAGCTTCGCCGAACTGCGATTATTGGGTTTAACCAGTCAGGGAGTAGACGAATTTTACTATTTTAAAGCCATGACTGACGGTAAGGAACTCGACTGGTTTGAGTCACCTCAGCAACAGCTTGAGTTTATTGCCGCGCTGGGTGGCGAAGACGAAGATGAGATGATCCGCTACGCGCTGGATGATGTGAAACAACTCCCCCAGGCACTTGGCGAGCTTAAAAAGTTCTGGCTAAGCGGCGATATGGAAGGCTTATACCAAAGCCAGGGCAAAAGCTTCCATGATGACTTTCCTGAGATATATCAGCAGTTGCTGATACAACGAAACAAAAACTGGCTGCCTGCCATTGAGGAAATGCTGACTACGGCGCAAATAGAGTTTGTGCTGGTTGGTACCATGCACTTATCCGGCAAAGACAGTATGCTTGATATGTTGCGCAGCAAGGGTTATCAGGTTACCCAGGTAAAGTAATCCTTAGACTACCTGTACCTGGTTCCGCCCCATGGTTTTAGCCTGGTACAGCGCTTTATCAGCCCGGGCAAATACGCTCTGGGGCGAATCCTCGGTTTGCAGAGAGGTAATGCCAAAACTGGCTGTGACACTCAGTGAACGGGACTCAAACTCTACCTGATGCTGCTGAATAAGCGTGCGCAATTCCTCACAGGTAGAGAAAGCTCGGTGACCGCTGGTGTTATGCAGGAATAAGACAAACTCCTCCCCTCCCCAGCGGCAGGCCACATCGCTATCACGCAGACGTTTCTCAAGGCGGTGGGCCACCGCACTGATCACCTTATCTCCGGCGTTATGACCATAGATGTCATTCACGCGCTTGAAATGGTCGATGTCCACCACCACCAGTGTGCCGCCAACAGACTGGCGATTAATCAGGTCACACTCCATTTTAAGAAAACTGTCCATGTAGCGCCGGTTTTTCAATCCTGTTAGCGGGTCATGGATGCCATCCTGGTGAAACTGTCGCAAAGCGGTAAGTCGTTTATCAGCATCCTGATCGAGTGCCAGGAGTCGATTTTCACGCTCAATCTTGTGATCGTCTACCTCAAGCAGAATGGCAATGGGTTTATGGGTTATTTGCGAACATAGCACAGAAAAAAAGCCTAACCAGCTGCCCGGCGCTTCAGTATGTTTAGCTTGTAGGCGGCATGGGTGTAAACCACTGGCAGAACGAGCATGGCGGATCATTTGCCGGAGCGAGCCAAATACTCCGGCCTCTTCACAATACTCACCGAGTAAACGGCCTTCCCTGACGTTAGGTAAAAATTGTCGGCAGCGACGGTTGAGGCGAGCTATTTTGCCCGACAAACTGAGTACCAACGCAGGGTTTTTAATACTGCTTAAAATCACATCCGTACTGATATGCTTATCAATTAGTGAAACCGGTTCAGCGGACATCGAAAAACTCCCTGTAGTGACCGTCAGAATTGTCTTCTGCCTGCAGTAAGATGGTTACCTTACATTGTGCATCACCTTTTGCGATGGCCTCATCAACCGATACTGCTGCGTACTGATTGCTCTCGGCAACGACCTTGCCAAACACCCCGGCTGTCATAGAACACAGTGAACTTTTGCCGAGTACACCTTTACCAAAAGGACACTGCCTGTTGCGCAAGACTATCTTGCGCCCGGTAATGTCTGACACATAAAAATCGCCACCGATACGGGCCTTTAAATCGATAAGTAACTGAGCGAGCTGCATGGGTGAATAGTGGCGACGGCCGTGGGCTTCACGATAGGCAGAAATAAAGAAGTCAGCCAGGCGACTGGCAACCAGGCCAACAAAAGCCGTGCTTTCATCGTTGCCCAGCACTTTATCCAGAACGTCGTTAAGTTCGAGCAAACACTGACGATAGAAGCGGGTTTGATCGACATCCACCCGCAAGTTGATAAATTCTCCGCTATCCTTTTGTTCCATAGCTCCTTTCCTTTAAACCGGTTAAGTTTTATGTAGAAGCAACGTATTACTGCGCTGTGCATAGATATTAAAAAATACACACCATCCTGCGCTTTCCGGGCATGTGCGAAAAGCCGCCAGGTACAACCAGCGTATAATTAAGGTGTATACCAAAAAAGCAGCATTTGCCAATTATCGATAAACAATGGGCATATTTGTCGATGAAATGCTTATTTCACCTGATTAAGGACTTTACGATCTTCTTCCCGCTTTACCAGAATAAAGGTGAGATACATTTTGGTTGGCAGCGAAAGAATCATCCCGATTGCCACCAGGCAAGCACTGATAACAATTCCGGTGACACCCATTTGTTCAATGGTTTCGCTGTACATATGGCAGTAAACACCTGCCAGAATAAGGCTGATGCCAATACTCATGATAATTTTGAGCAGCAGGATTAGCTTTTGATCGGTCATAGGTCACCTCCGGAATATATATTAAATCTAATATAAATTTCCGCTAGCGGTGTTGATCTGCGTCATCAGTGCGGCCTCGTGCAGCACTGACTTATTTAAAGATATAAACTGACGTTCCCGGTTTCGTGAATTTGGTTTTGGCGTCAACCAACAGGCAATAAAAAACCCGCCAGAAGGCGGGTTTTTTTAATTATGCTTTACTCAGTGAGTATCAAATTACTTAGCCGCTTTACGCGCTTTTGCTTCTTCGATAACTTTGTCAGCAACGTTTTGCGGACAAGATGAGTAGTGGCTGAATTCCATAGAGAACTGACCACGACCTGAAGTGATAGTACGCAGGTGTCCGATGTAACCAAACATCTCTGACAGAGGTACGTCAGCTTTGATGCGAACGCCAGTAGCGCCAGCTTCCTGGTCTTTGATCATACCACGACGACGGTTAAGGTCACCGATTACGTCACCCACGTTGTCTTCCGGGCTGAACACGTCAACTTTCATGATTGGCTCAAGAAGCTGAGGACCGGCCTTTGGAATTGACTGACGGAATGCACCTTTCGCTGCGATTTCGAACGCGATTGCTGATGAGTCAACGGCGTGGAAACCACCGTCGAACAGTTCAACTTCAACGTCCAGAACCGGATAACCAGCCAGAACACCTTGATCCATCATAGACTTAAAGCCTTTTTCGATGGCAGGGAAGAATTCTTTAGGTACGTTACCACCAACAACGGTAGAGGTGAACTTGAAGCCTGAGTTTTGCTCGCCTGGCTTGATGCGGTAATCGATCTTACCGAACTGACCAGAACCACCAGACTGCTTCTTGTGCGTGTAGCTGTCTTCTACCGGAGTAGTGATAGTTTCACGGTATGCAACCTGCGGCTGACCTACTTCCAGCTCAACGCCGTAAGTACGCTTCAGGATGTCTACTTTGATGTCTAAGTGCAGCTCACCCATACCTTTCAGGATGGTTTCGCCTGAATCTTCATCAGTTTCAACCTGGAACGACGGATCTTCAGCTACCAGTTTACCAATAGCGATAGACATTTTCTCGTTAGCGCCTTTATCTTTTGGCTTAACAGCAATCGAGATTACCGGCTCAGGGAAGATCATTGGCTCAAGAGTACAAGGGTTCTTAGGATCACACAGAGTATGACCAGTCTGAACGTTCTTCATGCCTACAACGGCAAGAATGTCACCAGCCTGGGCTGATTGTAATTCAGTACGCTCATCTGCGTGCATCTCAACCATACGGCCGATACGCTCGGTTTTACCCGTTGCTGAGTTAAGAACAGTATCACCTTTGTTCAGCACACCAGAGTAAATACGGATAAAGGTCAGGGCACCAAAACGGTCGTCCATGATCTTAAACGCTAGTGCGCGGAATGGCTCTTCAGTAGATACGGTTGCTACTTCACCAGTAGGTTCACCAGTTTCTTCGTCAGTCAGCTCCTGTGGATCAACTTCTGTAGGTGAAGGCAGGAAGTCAACAACAGCGTCCAGTACTAACTGAATACCTTTGTTTTTAAATGCAGAACCACAGTAAGTCGGGAAGAATGACATATCGCGGGTACCTTTACGGATACAACGCTTAAGGTCTTCCAGAGAAGGCTCTTCGCCGTCCATGTAAGCCATCATCAGGTCATCGTCCTGCTCAACAGCAGTTTCAACCAGTTGCTCACGATATTCTTGCGCTTTTTCAACCATGTCTTCAGGAATGTCTACTACTTCGTAGTTTTCTGGCAGGCCAGAGTCATCCCAGATGTAGGCTTTCATGTCGAGCAGGTTAACAACACCTTTGAACTCGTCTTCGATACCAATTGGCAGGGTCATAACTAACGGGTTAGCCGCCAGTACGCGTTTAACCTGACCAACAACGCGGTAGAAGTCTGCACCCATACGGTCCAGTTTGTTTACGAAGATAACACGAGCAACTTCTGATTCGTTAGCATAACGCCAGTTGGTTTCAGACTGAGGCTCAACACCGCCTGAACCACAGAATACACCGATACCGCCGTCGAGTACTTTCAGTGAACGATAAACTTCAACAGTGAAGTCAACGTGTCCTGGAGTATCGATGATGTTCATGCGGTGATCTTTCCAGAAACAGGTGGTCGCAGCAGACTGGATAGTAATACCACGCTCAGCTTCCTGTTCCATAAAGTCAGTCGTTGACTCACCGTCGTGCACTTCACCGGTCTTATGGATTTTACCGGTAAGTTTCAAAATACGTTCTGTAGTGGTCGTTTTACCCGCGTCTACGTGGGCGAAAATACCAATGTTTCTGTAATGAGATAAGTCTGCCATTAGTTCACTTTCGTTGGTTCAGAGTAAAAAAAACGGCGCGATTATATAGGATTTCCATACCGGATTTATAGTCCTTTATGAAAAAAGACTAAAACTTATCCAGCGAAAACTCGGCCGCTTTCACCTAAATTACTGTTTTAAAAAATAAATCACATCAATTCTTGCGGATCACGGCAACCGTAACCTCATCTCTATTATGATAGAGGTGACGTATAACCATACTTGCGTTGATATTAGCTGACGCTAATTGTGATCCCACCGCTTCAATTGCGGCGCGTACGGTCTCATAGCGACGTTTCATTGGCAATTTTAAATTAAAAATTGCATGGGTTGCCCAGTTACGGGTTAACCAGTTCGCCATCAGCACCGCCACCCTGTCGGGTTTTTCAATCATGTCGCAGACCAGCAACTCAACATGGCCCATCTGCGGACGATACTTAAAACCATCTTCGGCGCGATAGTCTACCAGACCAGTGGCCATCAGGTCATCTGCCATTTTACCATTATCCACGGCTTCAACATGCATATCGCGCGATACTAACTGATAAGTCCAGCCACCGGGACAGGCACCCAGATCAACCGCTCTGGCACCAGCGCGGCAAATTGCATCGCGCTGGCGGGCGCTGAGCATGGTTAACAGCGCTTCTTCCAGCTTAAGTGTAGAACGGCTGGGCGCTTTAGGAGGAAACTTTAAACGGCAGATACCGTTTTCAAAAGGACTGCGCATTTTCGCCTGACTCACACCCACATAACAGGCTTCACCAGAGGTAAAAAAGACATGCAAGGCCGCTAAATTAAGTTGCTCTTTGCGGGTGAGAAGCTCTTTAGCACGTAACGCCTGACGTAAAGGCACCGCAAACTTACGGCATAACTTGGCCAGCGCTTTGCCATCTTCGGTATCCGGATAGTCCACAAACAAGGTACCGCAGCGGCTGATATCACTTTGCGCTAGAGCGTTTAAAACTGGCCCGATGCGATCTGATTTATCTTCAATGGCAATACTGGCCAGCACTAAAAACATTTGGCGGGGGAAAATAGTATCACTGACCGCTACTTCATTGATAAATTGCTCTGCGTGATCCGGCACATGGAACTGAAAGCGAATATAGCCCTCACCGGCTTTGAATACCGGATACCCATACAGCGCTTTTTGCGTAGCCAGTTCCGTTATTTCGTTACCAGTATCAACCTCGTACCCGGGGCGGCAATAGGCAATGATACTTTGTTGTGCGTCATTCATCAGTCATCACTCCCAGGGCTGGTGTCAGCGCCGTTATCTGCGCCTTTCATCACGCCAATCACCAGGGCTACCCATCCCAGCATCAGGCAAAGGCCGCCAAGCGGGGTGACCGGTCCCAGCCATTTCTGGCCGGTTAATACCAACAGATAAATACTGCCGCTAAACAACACACTGCCAATAATAAACAATAACGCCGCGCGCTTACGCCATACCAGGCTGGCCTGAGCGGCCAGTCCGCCCACCACTAAAATTGCCAGAGCATGGTACATCTGATAACGCACGCCGACCTCAAAAGTGGCCAGCGCGCTGGCGTCCAGAATGTTTTTCAGGCCGTGAGCGCCAAACGCTCCCAGCATTACGCCCAATAACGCCAGCAAAGCGCCGATCATTACATACAGTCTCATACCAGTGCCTCGATAAAAGCGACACTCAGTCTGGCCGCACTTTGGATATGCTCATCCTGAGTAAGGCCACTGGCCTTTCTTGGCTTAAAACTGTGGTCGCCATCAGCCAGAAAGGCAGTTTGTACCGCAGAGGACAAACCATAGCTTTCCACTTCTTCACGACGGCCAAAGGTATCCCGTTCTCCCTGAACGATCAGCAGCGGCTTTTCCAGCGCCAGCAAATGCTCGGTGCGCAACTTTTCGGGTTTGCCCGGCGGATGGAAAGGATAGCCAAGTGCAATAGCACCCAACGCTTTGGATTGCTCCAGGATCAAAGTGGCAACCCGGCCGCCCATACTTTTGCCGCCAATAAACAATGGCAAATCCGGCCATTTAGCCTGCACGTTTTCAATCATGGTATGAAAACGCTCTTCCAGTTTCGGCATTTTATCCGGCGGGCGCTTTTTGCCGGTTTCCTTAATGATTTCCATGTACGGAAAATTAAACCGCACTACATTAATATTACGTGCAGCCAGTTGCGCAGCCATATCGACCATAAACTCTGACTCTGCTCCGGCACCGGCCCCATGGGCTAAAATAACGGTGGCTACCGGTTTAGCCGGCGTGTCGACATACCACTCAGACAAAAGCTTGTTCCTCTTTAACTAAATTGATTACCCATTCACGAAATGCGGCAATCTTACCAGATTCACCCTGCCCTTCATGATACACCAGATAATAGGCGTCACGGCTTTCAAGTTTTTCTTCGAAAGGCATTATCAGGCGCCCGGCGTCGAGTTCAGGCTTGGCCAGTACAGAATTACCCAGGGCAATCCCCTGCCCCAGTGCGGCAGCCTGCATAACCATCATGGAATGGCTGAAAACCGGGCCCTGATTAACGTTAACACCGGCCACTTTGAAATGCTGTAACCACATTTTCCAGATAGCACGGCTGGAATCGTGTAACAGCACATGATGCTTCAGATCCGAAAGTGTTTTAAGCGGTTTACTGCCCTGAAACAAACTAGGCGAACACAGCGGGGTTAAAAATTCGGTGTGCAGTTTGTCCGCCTGAATACCGTTCCAGCGCCCGCGGCCATAGTAAATGGCAACGTCGATATCATCGGTCAGGAAGCCTTCATCAAAATCGATAGCTTTCAGGCGAACATCAATGTCCGGGAATAGCTGACTAAACTGACTGATCCTGGGAACCAGCCACTGACTGGCAAAACTCGGCGGAGTAGCAACAGTGATAGCCCCTTTACTGCCGCGGGCCAGCAGCCGTTCGGTAGCATCCTGGAGGTTTTTAAAAATATCTTTCAGTTCTAAAAAGTATGCCTGCCCTTCTTCGGTAAGCAGCAAAGTGCGATTACGCCGGATGAATAATTTCAGCGATAAGAAATCTTCTAATGCCTTAATTTGATGGCTCACCGCTGCCTGGGTAACAAACAACTCGTCGGCTGCGCGGGTAAAGCTCAAATGGCGCGCCGCGGCTTCAAAGGCTTTGAGCGCATTTAAGGGAGGTAAACGGCGTTGCATCAGGCACCACGGCTAGTATGACAGGACAATGAAACACTCATAAGTTTTTCTAATCCAAACAAGGTAATTTTTTTCATTTTTCAGGATTACATAAACTGTCTATTATTCACCCGAAATTTGAAAAATCTTCTTTTAACGCAGAAGGTTAAGATAATTTAAAAATGTTAATTTTTAACATTTTTACTACAACCAACTTTATTAATTTATTTAGGTGTGAATATGAAAAAACAACTTACAGCAGTCTTTATGCTGGCCACTATGGGCTGGTCGGTTACCACTTTAGCAAACGAACTACAGGCAACTCAATTACAGCCTGTTAACACTGCCATGGTGTCGGTTGAAATCAGTATTGATCAACCCGTGCTCGACATTGAATCGAGCATTATCAATCAGGTCAACGAAACCCTGCAACAACACTCAAAAACTAACGGCGCTATGCTTATCGCTCGCGAAAGCAGTCTGCTGCCCAACCAGGAAGCAAATACTCGCACTGAGTAAAACCTGGCCTTCACACCTGGCAAATGCTGTGCAGAGACACTCTGCACGGCATTTCAGGTCTTCCTTCATTACTTACTGAGCACTGGTATCCAACGGCGCAAACTGTTTAACCAGCTCATCAACCGCTTTCATTTGTTCCAGATATCCCTCTAATTTAGATAACGGCAACGCACAAGGGCCGTCACATTTGGCCTCATCCGGATTCGGGTGTGCTTCAATAAACAGTCCGGCCAGACCCAAAGCCATACCACTGCGCGCTAATTGCGCTGCCTGAGCCCGTCTGCCATCTGCCGAAGTCTCTCTGCCGCCCGGCTTCTGCAACGCATGGGTCGCATCAAAGATAACCGGTGCATACTCTTTCATGGCATCCATACCCAGCATATCAACCACCAGGTTGTTATAACCATAGCAACTACCACGTTCGCAGAGGATAATCTTATCGTTACCTGCTTCGCCAAATTTCTTAATGATATGACGCATTTCATGAGGCGCAAGAAACTGTGGTTTCTTAACATTAACAACAGCGCCGGTCTCTGCCATAGCAACTACCAGATCGGTTTGCCGGGCAAGAAACGCAGGAAGTTGGATCACATCCACCACCTCGGCCACCGGGGCTGCCTGATAAGGTTCATGCACATCAGTAATGATTGGCACATTGAAGGTACGCTTAATTTCTTCAAAGATTTTAAGGCCTTCTTCCATGCCAGGGCCACGATATGAGTGCACCGACGAGCGGTTGGCTTTGTCGAAAGACGCCTTAAAGACATAAGGAATATTAAGCTTGCTGCACACTTCTACGTAGTGTTCAGCAATCTGCATCGCCAGATCACGTGATTCGAGTACGTTCATTCCGCCAAACAGAACGAAAGGCTTGTCATTGGCAACAGTGATGTCAGCCACGGTTACCTGATTAATTTTAGTCATAAACAATTTCCGGTTATAAGAAAAACACCTGTTTGGTGACAGCGACTTTGGCTGTTAATCCCAGCACAACAAGCGCCGCTAGAAATGCGCCCCATTTTAGTGGTGGCGTCTTTGCCCGCTTCAATGCCATCATGCCAAGGCCAATATAGGCAATAACGCCAATAACCTTGAATGTCAGCCAACCATTAACAAAAGGATACTGAGCGAGAATAACGCATAGCCAAATCGCACTCAGTAATAAAACGGTATCGATAATGTGGGGGACGATCTTAACCCATTTCTTTTGCAGAAATCCGGGATTCATCTGACCATATAAAAAGCGGATAACAAATAACAAAATACTTAAGCCCACTGCGGTTAAATGCAGGTGTTTTGCCATCATGTACATATAACTAGCACTCCTTGATTTATTGTTGTTATTACCGGCAAATAGCAATTAACCGGCGTATTGATTCTGAATCACCTCAAACCTGTCGACATGCTTTAGAAACAAATCGATTAACGCCGGGTCAAATTGATTGCCTGCAGCATTCTTAAGGGTATCCACTGTTTCCTCCAGCGACCAGGCTGGCTTGTAACTGCGTTTATTGCGAAGCGCATCATAGGCGTCGAGAATAGCCAACATGCGACTTTGCAAGCTGATGTCATTCCCTGCAAGTCCGTCAGGGTAGCCCTTGCCATCCCAGCGTTCATGGTGATGACGGGCCAGTTGTGCAGCCAGTCTGATCACCGGCCGTTTGGAATCTTTAAAAATCCGGTAGCCAAATTCAGCATGCCTCTGAATTTGGTGAAACTCTTCATCCGTTAACGGTGCATCTTTATTCAACAACGAATACGGCACGAAAGAATTTCCCACATTATGCAGCGGCAAGGCGGTGAGATATTGCTGGATTTCCGCTTCGGGCATACCTGCCAGGCGGGCAAACAGCTCGCTCATGTGATTTAAGCGCTGGGCATGGTACTCATCAGTTTCTCGGCTATCCATGGCATCGCCTAAGCGCTGAACGATCTCGTGGTGGGTTTCATTCATCTCGGCGCTGTCGAGCAGATTATCAAACGCCAGTTGCACATTCTCGGTAAATTTTTGCACCAGGCGCTTATCAATATCGTTCACCGGGCGGGGTAAGCCGGTTAAAAACAGCAATGAGCCGTGATTTTTTTCACTGCGACAGTAAGCTACCAAAAGTTCCTCGGCATAAACCACCTGTTGCTCCCGAAGTGCATCCTGACACAGCCGGTATTCAAATTCGTTAAGGGAATCTTTCAGGCGATAACCCTCTTTACCTGCGTATTCGCCGTTACCGGCAAAAATATACATTTCGCCGGCCTGACTGACCGGTTTAGGCAATGCCACGGCAGAGGTAATGTAAGCAGCGTTTTTTGCCCCACCCAGGATGGAGGCTAATTGCTGGATAAGGCCGCGCATAAAACCTTCCAAAGAACGTGACGAGAATAAATCGGCTGAGGCGTCAATAATTTTCTCGAGGCCGGCACGGGCCTCTTCAATCACAATAATGTCGCGGTAAGAGCGCAATGCAGCAATGATCACGGTAAACAGCTTCTGCGCAGTGAGTTCTGTTTTCGACTTATAATCGTTGATGTCGTAATTAATAATGACATCTTTTTCCGGTGCCTGGCCTGGCTGGCCGGTACGCAAAATGATTCGGGTAAAATGGTTTTCCAGATCATTGCGAATATAATCAGCAACTTTCAGACCTGCGTCGTCAGACTCCATCACCACATCGAGCAGCACCACCGCAATATCGCTGTGCTCACGCAAAACACGCTTGGCTTCTTCGCCATCAAAGGCACTCATAAAGGTCAGTGCGCGGCCGTTTAGTGTAAAGTCATTAAGTGCCAGCTTGGTGATGGCATGAACTTCAGGTTCATCATCAACAATCAGAACTTTCCAATAGCCTATTTCGTTCGACTCAGGTTCGTCATCATCAGCGACAAATAAAAACTCGTCATCGTTCATTCTGCATTTCCATCCTGTGTGAGAATTACGTTTCCCTTAAGCTTATGTACAAGCTAGGATTTATGCCACTGAGCCAGGGTAATTCTTGGCAACCCGTTAAGATCGTTGATGCCCCGACAAGCGCTAAATCCTCTCTCTGCAAAGAGCGTTTTTATCGATTCATGCTGAGTATACCCGTGTTCTATTAACAACCAACCATCCGGGCTTAAAAAATCGGGGGCAGACTGAATAATCTCGCGGATATCTTCCAGGCCGTCCGCACCGGCGGTAAGAGCGGAAACCGGCTCAAAACGCACATCACCCTGTTGCAGGTACTCACTGTCCGACTCTACATACGGAGGATTGGTAACAATCAGGTCAAACCGACTGTCTGCCGGAAGTTCAGCAAACCAGTGGCTGAGCAGCCAGCTCACCTCAAGTTGCCCGTTGAGTTGCGCATTTTCTGCCGCCAGCCCGAGAGCTTCAGCGATACGGTCAACCCCGGTAACCTGCCAGGCCGGTTGCTCAGTTTTTAATGCCAACGCAATCGCCCCGGTACCGGTGCCAAGATCGCATACGTGTGCAGATTCGGGCAGCTCGAGCGCCAGCGCCGTTTCAACCAACAGTTCAGTTTCAGGGCGTGGGATCAGCGTACTTTCATTAACATTGAGGGTCAGAGACCAGAAATCGCGGCTGCCGGTAAGGTAAGCCACGGGATATCCTTCACGGCGCTTAGCAATGAGGTTTTTGAAACGTGTATATTGTGCCTCTGACAGGGCTTGATCAGGCCAGGTGAACAGGTAGGTTCGCTGACAATCGAGCACGGCACAAAGCAACGCCCGGCTATCTACAGCCGGTGACTCGCCGTCTTGCAGCTCAGCCGCTGCCCAGGCCAGCGCCTGAGCAATTGTTACAGCATCGCTATCCTCACAATCCACGGGTTAATCGTCGGCCAGCGAGGCCAGCAGATCAGCCTGATGTTCCTGACGAATAGGTTCTAGCAGCAGGCCAAGATTGCCTTCAATCACTTCATCAAGACGATAAAGCGTAAGGTTAATCCGGTGATCTGTTACCCTGCCCTGAGGAAAGTTATAAGTGCGGATCCGCTCTGAGCGGTCGCCACTACCTACCAGATTACGGCGGGTAGAGGCTTCTTCTGCCGCTCGTTTATCTTCTTCAATCTGGTTTAAGCGGGCCGACAATACCGACATCGCCTTGGCGCGGTTTTTATGCTGCGAGCGCTCATCCTGGCACTCTACCACTACGCCTGAAGGCAAGTGAGTGATTCGAATGGCAGAGTCGGTTTTGTTAACGTGCTGACCACCAGCACCTGAGGCGCGGAAGGTATCAATACGCAGGTCTGCCGGATTTATTTCGATGGCTTCAGATTCCGGGATCTCAGGTAATACCGCGACAGTACAGGCTGAGGTATGCACCCGGCCCTGAGACTCGGTTTCCGGCACACGCTGTACGCGGTGGCCACCCGACTCAAACTTCATCACGCCGTATGCGCCATCGCCGGTTACGTTGGCAATCACTTCTTTAAAACCACCATGCTCACCTTCGTTAGCACTGATCATCTCAAGGCGCCAGCCTTTAGCTTCTGCATAGCGACTGTACATACGGAATAGGTCACCGGCAAAAATAGCCGCTTCATCACCACCCGCCCCGGCGCGGATTTCCAGAAAGCAGTTGCGATCGTCGTTAGGATCGCGCGGTAACAGCAGGATTTGCAGCTCCGCCTCAAGGCGTTCGATTTCCTGCTTGGCTGCTTTCATCTCTTCCTGCGCCATTTCGCGCATTTCTGCGTCGTCTTCAGCCATCATTTCTTCGGCGGAGGCTAAATCCTCTTCTGCCTGTTTATATGCGTTGAAACCCGCTACCACGTCTTCTAACTGGCTAAATTCTTTCGACAAAGCGCGGAATTTGTCCTGATCGCCGATAACGCCGGGATCGCTCAACAGCGCCTGCACCTCGGCAAAACGTTCAACCAGATTTTCCAACTTAATGACAACGGATTCTTTCATACTTTTCCTGAAATAAAATACAGATTACCTGGACTCGTCGCTGTCCAGTTCAAACACGCGGCTCAACCATTTAGTGGTGCGTTGATCAACCTGTGTTGATGCATCACGCAACGCGCGAGTGGGCGCATGTAATAAATTATTGGTTAATTTGTAGGCCAGCTCTTCCACCACGGCTTCGGCCGCTTTGCCTTCCTGCAACTGCTTAAGGGCTTTATCGACCAGTTCCTGACGCTGCAGGTTGCCACGATCGCGGTACTGCTTTACCAAATCTACGGTCTGACGCGACTGCTGCCATTGCAGATAGCTCATAACCTGCTGCTGGATGATTTTAACAGCTTCTTCGGCAGCCTGCTCACGGGATGCCATGTTTTGTTGCACTATGTGCTGCAAATCATCCACCGTATATAAGTAGGCGTCGCCCAATTCGTTGACCTGGGCTTCGATATCCCTAGGTACAGCAAGGTCGACCATAAACATGGGCAGGTTGCGCCTTTGTTTAAGCGCGTCTTCCACCATGCCTTTACCGATAAGAGGGAGCTGACTGGCAGTAGAACTGATAACAATATCAAATCGGTGCAGGGTTTGTGGCAACTGGCTAAGGGTCATCACATCAGCTCCCAAGCTGGCCGCAAGTGTTTCTGCGCGAGCACGGGTACGGTTTGCTACGGCGAGTTTTTGTACCCCTTGTTCCTTAAGATGCTGAGCTACCAGTTCGATGGTTTCTCCGGCCCCCACCAGTAATACCGAGCGCTCAGGTAAACGGGCAAATATGTGCTTTGCCAGTTGCACGGCAGCAAAAGCTACCGACACCGCATTGGCACCAATCTCAGTATCGGTTCTTACCCGCTTGGCCACAGCAAAGGTATGCTGAAACAGCTTATCAAACTGGGTGTTTACCATGCCGGAATGCTTGGCATTATTATAAGCCTGTTTGATTTGCCCCAGAATTTGCGGTTCGCCGAGCACCAGTGAATCCAGGCCGCTGGCCACTTTCATCACATGTTCAATGGCTGCGGCCTGCTCGTAAATGTACGCGTTGGCACTTAGCTGCCTGGCATCGACATTATGGAACTCAGCCAGCCATTCAATCAGTTGATCTGCACAGCTGGTCTCACTGGATACGTAGACTTCAGTACGATTACAGGTAGAAACAATTACCGACTCATCCACGCCGTTCAGGTGCTTTAATGACGACAACGCCTCAACCAGCGAATCCGGCGTAAACGCAACTTTTTCGCGCAACTCTACCGGAGCAGTTTTGTGGTTAATTCCGAGGGCAATCAGGGTCATGGGGTTCGTTTACGGCTACAATGGAGCGGCATTGTACGAAAAAGCCAAAATGATTGAAAGTGTCGATAGTTCTATGTTCAACTATCGCCTTAATAGATTTTATAGGTTAGCCCGTGTTTCGTCAGGTATTCATTGTTCTGTTCGTCCTCTTCCTCAGTGCCTGTGCCACACGACCTCAGGCGCCACAAGGCCAGATAAATTTACCGGCTCAGCTGATAAAACTCGACGCCATTAAAAAGTGGAATATTAACGGTAAACTGGCGCTCAGAGAGCCGGAAAAATCCGTGAGTGCCAATCTTCGCTGGCAGGTCAGCGATCCGCTGTTTACCTTCAGGCTAAGTAACTTTCTTGGCGTTACCCTGGTGGATATGGAACAAACAGTAGACGGCGCACGCCTGGAAGCAGACGACGAAGTGTATACCGACCCATCGGCCACGGCCCTGCTCTATCAGACTACCGGCTGGGACATACCGCTTGATCAGCTGCTGAGTTGGGTGAAGGGCGTGCCCCGAGCCGGTGACGACTACACCCTGAACGATAACGGTTTGCTCAAACAGCTCATGCCAGGCTGTCGACAGTGTGCTGGCTGGCAGGTGGATTACGCTCAGTACGGGCAGGTAGACGATGTTTTCCTGCCGCACAATATCAAACTGACTAACACAGCTCAGCCTGAGCAGTGGATAAAGATAAGAATATCGCAATGGACACTCAAGTAAGTCTCGACTGGTGGCCGAGCCCGGCCAAACTAAACCTGTTTTTGCACATAACAGGACGCAATGATAAAGGCTATCACCTGTTGCAGTCGTTGTTTCAAATGCTCGATGTGGGCGACTCACTGGCTTTTGTTCCCAATGATAGTGGTGACATCCGCCTGGCTACCGCCATTTCCGGAGTTAATACCGAAGATAATTTGATCTACCGGGCTGCCAGGTTACTGCAAAGTCACGTAAATACCCCGCAAGGCTGCGACATTTATATTGAAAAACAATTACCTATGGGCGGCGGGATTGGCGGCGGCTCGTCGAATGCAGCCACCACACTGGTGGCATTGAATTATTACTGGCAGTGTGGTCTGTCCACCGAGACACTGGCTCAACTCGGGTTAAAACTGGGCGCAGATGTACCGATTTTTGTACACGGCAAAACCGCCTTTGCCGAAGGTGTCGGCGAGCAGATCCACCCGATCAGACTCGATGAAAGCTGGTATCTGGTGGTGTTCCCAGGGGTAAACATCAGTACTGCTGAGGTGTTTTCACACCCTGACTTACCACGCAATACAACCCCCATTGACTGGCAGCATTATACTTTTGATGCAACGCAAAATGATTGTCAGAAAATTGTCTGTAAAAGCCAACCGGAAGTTGCAAAATTATTACAGTGGTTGTTACACTACGCACCGTCGAGGATGACAGGCACAGGCGCGTGCGTATTTGCTACATTTAGTGACCCGGATCAGGCAAAGGCAGTGCAGCAAGCGCTTCCTGGAAACTGGCACGGATTTGTTGCCAAAGGCGTAAATACCTCACCGCTACAATTAAAATTACAAGAGATGTCCTGAGCCAGAACGACTTACATTGATGGGGTATAGCCAAGTTGGTAAGGCAGCGGGTTTTGATCCCGCCATCCGTAGGTTCGAGTCCTGCTACCCCAGCCACCTCCTACTTAAAATGCACTGAGGAAACACTTGTGCCAGACATGAAGCTCTTTGCAGGTAACGCTGTTCCTGAACTAGCCCAGAAAGTTGCCAATCGCCTCTACACCAAGCTTGGAAATGCCACCGTCGGCCGTTTTAGCGACGGCGAGATCGCAGTAGAAATTCATGAAAACGTCCGTGGCTCGGACGTTTTTATTGTCCAGTCTACCTGTGCACCCACTAATGATAACCTGATGGAACTGATCGTGATGATTGACGCCCTGCGTCGCGCATCCGCCGGCCGCATCACTGCGGTTATCCCGTACTTTGGTTATGCCCGTCAGGATCGCCGTGTGCGTTCAGCTCGTGTACCGATTACGGCTAAAGTGGTTGCAGATTTTCTGTCAAACGTGGGCGTTGACCGGGTACTGACCATCGACCTGCACGCCGAGCAAATCCAGGGATTCTTCGATGTCCCGGTAGACAACGCATTTGGTACGCCAATCCTGCTGAACGATATGTTTCAGCGCGACTTCGTAGAGCCTATTGTAGTGTCGCCAGACATTGGTGGTGTAGTAAGGGCGCGCGCTACGGCAAAATTACTTAACGATACCGATCTGGCTATCATCGACAAACGTCGTCCGAAAGCCAACGTTGCCCAGGTAATGAACATTATCGGTGATGTAAAAGACCGCGACTGTATTATCGTTGATGACATGATTGACACCGGCGGTACCCTGGCCAAAGCGGCGGAAGCGCTGAAAGCCCACGGTGCCCGTAAAGTGTATGCTTATGCCACCCATGCTATTTTCTCTGGTAATGCGGCCAATAATCTTAAAGAGTCTGTGATTGATGAGATTATTGTCACTGACAGTATTCCACTGAGTGCCGACATGGCTTCAATTGGTAAGGTAAAACAACTTACCCTTTCTGAGATGCTTGCTGAAACCATTCGTCGGATCAGCAATGAAGAGTCGATCTCGGCAATGTTCGAATACTAAACATCACCATTTATCCTCTGAAAGCCAGCTATGCTGGCTTTTTTATTGGCTGAATTTTGCCCCGTTCAGGCAAAACTGTGAGCGATTGCTATAGTTAAGGTATGGTGGTTAACCGCTCTCTTTCTTACATGGCATTTACGTAGTCATTCACTAATTGGCTGACTAATGATGGATATTGATCACTTCAAAAAAGTCAATGATAGCCTGGGGCATCAGGCAGGCGATCGTGTGATCCAGTCACTTTCTGCACTGATCCAGCGAGTCAGTGGACGCGCCAGCGACCTGCCAGCCCGGGTAGGCGGTGAAGAATTTTGTTTGTTGGTTTGATCGAGTAGGAGGCGGGATTACTCCCGCCGTCCTCTTATATGGACTCCCTGAAGTAATCAACATCTTTTGAAAAATTAGTAGTAGATGCG
>MDTF01004048.1_pt1 | contig 30018 bp, 29 predicted proteins | sample 811191 | NCBI WGS metagenome assembly MDTF01 (sample SAMN05326649, study PRJNA326480) | marine metagenome | isolation source: seawater | place: Southern Ocean | collected 2011 | reverse complement strand
CTTGGCATGATAGTGAGTTGTTCTTTTACTTTTGGCGAAGCAAATTATAACTCTTTACCATGCTGTTCAAAAACCAATCACGAAAGATCAACAGCCCCTAAGCAACGTGCGCTGAAAAAACTGCACAGCTTGCTGATACATCTGTAACGCCAGTGCGCCGTCATAACGCTCGCCTTCATCGCGCATAAAGGCGTGTACGGCGTTCACTTCCTGCCACTGGTAATTGAGGCCGCTGGCTACGCATTGCTGATAAATCTTCAAACGCCCTTCGGCCGGCACGTGGGGGTCTTGTTTACCCCACACAAAGTACACTTCGCCCTGAATGTCGGCCATGCGGTTGAAGCTTTGGTCTGCGTCGCTGGCTGGCAGGGTGTCGCTGTGAATGTCGGTGGCATACAGGCAATAAGCGCTGGCCACAGCCGGGTTAATTGCGGCGCGGTAAGCCAGGTGGCCACCAAGGCAAACGCCCATGGCTCCAACGGCGCCGGTGCAGTAAGGCGCGGCTTTACAGTGCGCAATAATAGCTTCAAGGTCTGAGTCGTAACTGGTTAATGGCTTTTGCCATTTGTCGTTATTGCCTTTGTCTTTGCCCTCATCATCATAGCCAAGTACCGTGCCAATGGGGTTCAGCTCGTGGAAGACTTCCGGCACAATAACCACAAACCCGTGGCTTGCCATTATCGCCGCTGAGCGAGCGATGGGCGCGGTGTGCTGAAATATTTCAGAGTAAAAAACGATAGCCGGATAGCGTTGTTCACTGGCCGGGCGATAAATATAGTTGCGCATGGTGCCGGTGGCTGTGGCCAGGTCTTCGCTGTGCTGAATAATTTGCATGATATTTCCGATTATGTCTGATTAGGTGTTGTAAAGGTTGTCAGTCAACAAACCACAATAATTCAGCCAGGCTGTGCAGATGAACACTGGGCAGCACACTTACGTCTTCATGACGTAAGTCCATGGGCCGGTTTACCGCAATCCAGGCGGTTTGGAAGCCCGCCCGGTGTGCGCCGAGCACGTCTTTTTCGAGGTTGTCGCCTACATGGAGAATGTCCCGCTGCGCAAGAGCTAAGGTTTGTGCGGCTTCATCAAACATATGGCGGTGGGGTTTGCTGGGTCTGCTCAAACTGGCGTGATAGGTAGCAGTGAAAAACTCATCAATACCTATTTGTACCGTGTCCACATTGCCATTGGTAATGGCGATTAACGGGACTTTTGCGGCCAGTGCGGCCAGTACCTGCCTGACTTCATCACTCACAGCAAAGTCGCTACGGGCATGATAAAAATAGTCAAATAACGATTGTGCAGCCTGGTGTCGCTGGTCATCGTCTAACTTCTCTGCAGCCAGTCCGTGATACAGGGTTTCGTAGCGTAATCGGCCCATGTCCGACGCTAATCCCTGGTTGCCTTTAATCAGGTCCCGCTTAATAGCAGCCCATTGTGCGGCGGGTAGTGCGGCGGCGGCCGGGTAAAGCTCGGCAATCCGATCATTAAGGGCCTGAGTAGCGCCTGCAATAATGGGTTCGTTATCGTACAGGGTGTCGTCTAAATCAAAGGTCATGGCCTTAACCGGCGAAACCGGGCGGTAACATTGCATCAAAAATTCCTGACTGGCTGTTTAATCTTTCTTCTTACGGGCGCGAGGGTGGGCTGTATCATACACTTTGGCTAAATGTTGAAAATCCAGATGAGTGTACACCTGAGTGGTCGACAGATTAGCGTGGCCTAATAACTCCTGAACTGCGCGTAAATCACTGCTCGACTCCAACACATGGGTAGCAAAAGAGTGACGCAGTTTGTGCGGGTTAATGCGTTGGTTAAGGGTTTGCCGCCGCGCCATTTCCGTGAGGCGGTTGCCTACCTGACGATTGGATATCCGGCGCTTCTGACGGCTGATAAACACTGCATCATCGAGACCCGCGCCCCAATGACTGCGAATGGCCAGCCAGCGCTGCAGAGCCTTCCAGGCTTTACGGCCAATGGGCAGCAGGCGTTGCTTGTTGCCTTTACCTGTTACGCGTAACTGACGGTCGCTGGTAATGTGCTTAAGCTCCAGTGAAGTAAGCTCGCTGAGGCGTAAACCACATCCGTACATGAGTTCAAACATGGCCTGGTCGCGGATAACGATCTCTTCATCATCCGACTCATTCAGCAAGGCAGACATATCGTCCACCGACATCTGCTTGGGCAGGGGTTTCTCTGCCTTGGGGGCGGAAATGCCTTCTACCGGGTCGATGTCGATAATCTGGTGGCGCAACAGGTATTTACAAAACGTGCGCAGTGCAGATAAGCGTAGTGCAGTGCTGCGAGCGCCGAGGTTTTGTTTGCGGGCAATGGCGACGGCTTTTTTTACCGCTGCCTGGTTCAGTTGCTGCCAGCTCGTCAGCTCAAGACTCAGCGCAATTTGTTCAAGCTGTCGGGCGTAATTTTTAATGGTGTGATCAGACAGGCCGCGTTCGTATCGCAGGTAATCAATAAACTTGTTCAGCCAGTGTTCGCAGTCCGGCGCCAGCGATGCAGGAGTGTCGGCTGCCGATGCACTCATCAGTAACGCAGTTTCTCGGGCAGAACAACATTAAGGACTTCGCGTAGCTGGTTAAGCAGCAGGGTGTCCATATCAGGGGTAAAGTGGTCGGCACTGCGACTGCCAACAGCCAGCACGCCTAAATTGCGGTTCTCTCCAAGCAGGATCAAAGCGACGGATTCAGCTACTTCGTTGCCAAACATCAGCTGTTTTTCGTGTTGGCTGAGGCGGCCAAAGAAGTACGGCCCCTGCTTAAAGCGCTTTTCCATGAACAGCCGTTGCTGTAATTCCGGCAGCGCATTGGCGCCTTTAAACAGCTTGAGCTCCACACTGGCCAGCCCCAGTTCGTCCTGCAGAGTTTCCTGCAGTTTAAGCAGCATTTCGCCCACATCTTTACAGGTTAACAGGCGCAGGTTTAAATCGGCGTAGGCGCGGTAAATTTTTTCGTTTTGCTTGGCGATGCTAATCAACTGACTGAGTTTATAGTTGAGTAAGCGCACTTTTTTGCGCAGTTGCTCACTTTGCAATTCTACCAGTGACACGCTGCCTTTTTGCAGGTGGGGGATTTGCAGCGCTTCTAAAATACTCGGATGCTGAATAAAAAAATCAGGGTTCTCGACCAGGTACTGACTCACTTGTTCGGCAGTCAACTCACCTACCTCAGGAAAGTCGGTATCAAACTGCAGAGTTGTATTGGCCTGTCCTGATAGTTCATTCATATATTTATTGTTCCGTCGTATACATGCTCAGCCGGTCCGGTCATTTTTAACGGGCTTCCTGGCCCTTGCCAGCGGATGCGTAAGCGCCCGCCAGGTAAATCCACCTGAACGTCTTTCCCTAATTTACCTTGTATTTGTCCTATTGCAACTGCTGCGCATGCTCCGCTGCCACATGCCAGGGTTTCTCCGGCACCACGTTCAAACACTCTGAGGCGAATATGTTCGGCCGACAATACCTGCATAAAGCCCACGTTAACGCCTTCTGGGAAGCGTTCGTGGCGCTCAAGTTGCGGACCGATGGTTTCCACATCGGCACTTTCGGTGTTGTCAACTTCCAGCACGCAATGGGGATTACCCATGGAGACCGCACCACAAAAATGGGTGTTATCGTCGGCACGAATAATATAGGTTTTTTCTTCTTTGTTGGCCTTTAAAGGGATCTCTGCCGGGGTAAAGTTTGGTACCCCCATGTTTACCGTTACCTGACCATCCTTTTCGAGATACAGGATCATCTTGCCGGCTTTGGTGCTCACCAGAATCTTATTGCGGTTGATTAAGCCTTTGAGCTTTACAAAGCGGGCAAAGCAACGCGCGCCATTACCGCACTGCGACACTTCTGAGCCGTCGGCATTAAAAATTCGGTAATGAAAATCCTGGTCCGGATCGTATGGCGGCTCAACCATCAGGAGCTGATCGAAACCAATACCAAAATTGCGGTCGGCAAGCTGCTGGATTTTTTCCGGAGAGAAAAAAACATTTTGGGTCACATTATCAATAACCATGAAGTCATTGCCGAGACCGTGCATTTTAGAAAAGTTCACCAGCATCCTGGGCCTGTTTATTTAAGTGTTGCTGACTATTTTTTTAGGTGTCCGGTGTTGTTATGGCAGAGAAGGTGATGCAGTGTTCATCACAATAACCCAACTAACAACAACGGGTTTTAGCGCAACAGGACTTATAAGAATAGCTCTAGTTTACGTAACTTTATGCTCACCTTTCCAGAGATCTTTTAGATTTTCTCTTTCTCTGACCACGTGAACATCGCTTTTATCTACCAGCAACTCTGCCGGGCGGCAGCGCGTATTGTAGTTAGAAGCCATTACAAACCCGTAAGCTCCGGCGCTACGTACCGCCAGCAGGTCGCCCGGGGCAATCGCCAGTTCGCGGTCTTTACCAATAAAATCACCGGTTTCGCAAATCGGGCCAACCACATCATACACATGGGGTTTGTGAGCCGGGTTTTCATCTACCGGAATAATCGACATCCAGGCCGAGTAGAGTGACGGGCGAATGAGGTCATTCATGGCCGCATCCACAATGGCGAAGCTCTTTTCCTCGCCTTCTTTTACAAACTCTACCTTGGTGAGCATGATCCCGGCGTTAGCGGCAATAGCTCGCCCCGGCTCCATGATCAACGTTAAGTGCTCGCGACCGACCATTTTTGCCGCAATAGCTTTAGCGTACTCTTTCGGGTGCGGCGGTGTTTCATCTTTATAGGTAACACCCAGACCACCACCAACGTCGAGGTGGCTGATTTCAATACCCTTGGCCGACAGTTCATCCACCAGTTCCAGTAAGCGGTCCAGTGCATCCACAAAAGGGCCGGTTTCGGTAAGCTGTGAACCAATATGGCAGTCCATACCTACCACGTTGAGGTGTTCCAGGCTGGCAGCCAGGCTATAAACCTCTACGGCACGCTCACGGGCAATGCCAAATTTATTGGCCTTTAAACCGGTAGAAATGTACGGGTGAGTTTTAGCATCCACATCAGGGTTAATGCGCAGCGAGATAGGCGCCTTTTTGCCAAGCTTACCAGCTACCGCATTGATACGCTCAAGCTCCGGCTCCGATTCCACGTTAAAGCAGTGAATACCTTGTTGCAGGGCAAACTCAATCTCTTCCGGTGTTTTACCCACGCCAGAGAACACAACTTTGCTCATGTCGCCGCCGGCTTCAATAACCCGGGCCAGTTCGCCGCCTGAGACGATATCGAAACCAGAACCCAGTTTAGCCAGTACGCTCAGCACACCAATATTGGAGTTGGCTTTTACCGCGTAGCAAATCAGGTGCGGATGATCGCCCAGCGCATCGTTAAAGGCGTGCCAGTGACGCTCGAGGGTGGCACGTGAATACACGTATAACGGGGTGCCGTACTGGGCGGCCAGCACCTTTACGTCAATGTCTTCAGCGTGCAGCGATTGGTTTTTGTAACTGAAGTAGTCCACTAGCGAGAATCTCCGGATGTATCAGGAGTCGAGTCGTCAGCAGGTTCACTATCACTGGCCGGCGGTTGCTCCGGTAAATATAAGGCGCCGCGGTATCCACAGGCCGAAATACTCAGTAACAACACCAGTAATAATGCAACACGTTTTGCCACGCACTCACTCCCCAAATAAAAGGTGCCGATATCATCGCAGAGGGAGATTAAAATGCAAGTGACATCAAACGTTCACGGGTCTTTGGACCAAAATTTACCTGTTTCCACAGTGCTTCGCACAGCGGTTTGGTGTTGTGCCAGTCACCGGCCACAATCCAGTCGAGCATAGGGGTTGGATCGTCGGGGAACTGCAACCCTTCACTGGCCGGCTCCAGTAACCACTCTTCCACGGTATCCGTATCGAGTTGGTAAAGGGGCTGACAAAGGCCCAGTGACATCAGGGTTTTCAGATTAGAGAGTTGTTCAAACTGGCCGTTCAGGGGTTTTACCAGCAGTTTCTTTTTCAGTTGCAGTGATTCACTGGCCAGTTCAAAACCGCCGTTGCTGATCACACCTGAACAGTGTTGCAGAGCATGGCGAAAGCCCGGCTTGGAAGGTGGGTGCCATTCGATGTGCCCCTGCGTGAGTTGCTGTTTCACCTTGGGGTGAAAGCACACAAAGTGTTGCTCGGTGAGCGGCTCCAGCAGCAACTGAATATCGTCGAGCTCTTCAAAAGGCAGGTATACCAGCGTGTGGCTGTTAGCCGGGTGCGGCGCCGGTTTATCCGTAATAAACGGCGGTACTATGGGTTTTTCAAAGTGAAACCAGTGCACGCCTAACTGAATGTCAGTGGGGGCAAAACTGCGCATAATAAGCTTATCAGTAAAATGCTCGCTGGCGCGGGGAATATCGTGACTGAAAGCGGCCTGATGACTCACCGATATCGACGTTAACCCCTGACGCCGGGCGGCCCAGGCTGTGACGGGTTCAAAGTCGTTCAGCAACAGGTCGTAACCGCTCACATCAAGTTGCCGGATATCCCGGTATAGTTGCAATGGTTTGGCGTTTTTCAGCGTTTCCCACTGACTAACCTGCCCCTTGCGGGTGGCAAAAGTCAGGCCGCTGAACGTGCGGTACTCACCAAAGCATTCCATGTCGAAATAGTCATCCGCCGCGCGACCAGAAAAAACAAAATCCACTTCAATGTCATCACGTTCAGCCATGGCCGCGGCCATAATGCGGGCACGGGCAATGTGACCGTTGCCGGTACCTTGTACGCCGTAGAGTATTTTCATGTTAAACCAGAATAGTCAGACTCAGTTGGGCAATGGTGAGGCCCAGTAAGGCACCAGCAATTACGTCTGTAGGGTAGTGCACGCCCAGCAATATGCGCGACAAGCCAATCAGGCTCGCCCAGGTGTAGGCAAGCAGTGCGAAAGAAGGGTAGTAAAACGCGATGATGGTAGCCATTAACCAGGCCGCAGCGGTATGACCGGATGGCAGGCTGAATTTATCAGACGGCGTTACATGAGCGGTCAGGTTTGCCAGAAAGTCGCACGGACGAGGGCGTTTAAAGGCCTTTTTTAATACCACATATATTGGTAGTTCCAGGCCATACGCCATTAGCGCGGTGTAGAGAAAAATCTCACCGTGCTCAGGCTCGAACCACATCAGCAGCATGCCAATAACAAAATACAGGTAACCATCACCGGTGCGTGACAACCAGACAATAGCCCGGCAGTCGCGGTGCTTGGTCAGATCGTACAACCAGTGAAAGATTGCAGTATCGTATTTGGTTAAATTTTTCAGGCCCATCCCACGCGGCTCCTTTTCATCAACGCTATCAGGTTAAAAAGTGTTCGTGAAACACAAGTGACAGTTTTGCTAAAGGTTTATGACAGCGGCTGGCAACGGCAGGAGGGTAGAGCGAAATCAAACTTTTTGTGAGTAAAATCAATTTCTGCGCTAGGCGTTATCACTGTTAGAGTGCTATGCTAAAATCCGAAAACCTAGCTTACCAACAGGGTACAAACATGGACTATAACACTTCTGAGTTATGTGATTTATTCGCCGATAACGTGGATGTGGTCGATCCCATTTTCACCAGTTATGGCGGTCGATATTCCTTTGGTGGAGAAATTACCACCGTGAAGTGTTTTGAAGACAGGGAATTAATCGACCGGGTTCTCACCGAACCGGGCGATGGCAAGGTACTATTGATCGACGGTGGTGGTTCGCTGCGCCGCGCGTTGTTTGATGCTGAATCTGCGCAACTGGCAGTCGAAAATAACTGGGAAGGCGTAGTGTGCTACGGCTGTGTACGCGAAGTCGACAGCCTGTCTGACTTTGATCTGGGTATTTTGGCGGTTAATTCTATTCCGGTGAATGCCGACAGCCAGGGCACCGGGGATATTGATGTGCCGGTTAATTTTGGTGGGGTAACCTTCCTGCCGGAAGACCATCTGTATGCCGACAGCACCGGCGTTATACTTTCACCTGAGCCGCTTGATATTGATTAAGCCGGTGGGGAAGCCACCGCCATCTGCCGAACCTGCCATGCAGGTACTCTCTATGCTCGGCGCGGATAAACTTCATTCTTTAGAGCTGAAAAAATACAACATTTGGTGAGAATTCAGCTCTCTCATCCGGCCATCCATCTCGGGCAAAAATCTTCACCTTTAGTATACTGTGAGTATCAATATAAATACCTAAATTCCGTTTGTCTTGCGATAACATACGGTACACGGATGATGTTTCTGATCTGTACAGGGAGCTGTAAATGATTAACGGTGGCATTCACGCGCCACCACCGCCATGTTGAAAGCCAATACACTATAATAAGGTTTACAGTGAGTAAGTTTGAACACCCTGACAATAACTATACTCTGCAGGTAAAACAGCTCATCGAAGAGGTGCACCCTAAAGACGATCGTCATGAATCGGTATACGGTGACGCCAAACGATACTTCGCAGAAGTGTATGCACAGCAGTCAGCGATTGAGGAGCTACAAAAACAACTTACTCGTGCAGAACAGCAGAAAAAAGGTCAGGTAAAAGCCGAGCAACTGCGTAAGCAGATAAAAGACCTATCCGCCTCTCACGAGGATGGGCGCTATCAGCGTATAGAGCGATTGCATTCGGTGGCCAGTCAGCTGATTAGCCTGTGCGAAGGCGAAAGTTTTGAAGATACCCAGATGTTAAGCTCCAAGTTTCTGGGGACCCTGATGCTTATTACCCGCGGACCCGAACGCAATTTTGCGAGCCTGCACCAACGCTTAAAGCCACTTTATAAAGCGGTTCTGTCGTTACGGCTGGTGGACAAGGTGCACGACATGGATGTGCAGGACAACCGTTATCTGCGTTATTTAAAAGATTCCGTATTACGCTTTAAGGGCGATCGTGAACATCACGAAAAGTGGCAGGAAGAAGTGGCCATTCCTATTATCAGCTGCGCCCTGTTGCAGGACATAGGCTTACAGTCACCCGAAGCGCTGTCTATTTTGCATGGCGAAGACAACAAGCTGGATGAGTTTCGCGTGCTGGATGAGCCCACCCGTAAACAGTTGCTTAAAATTAACTTTACCCAAACCCTGGAATATCTGAAAAATGGGATGGGGATGCCGCGTTATATAGGCAACGATAAAGCAGAGCGGGATCGTTTCGTGCAGCGCCATACCGCCCTTAACGGATTTATGCAGACGCTGATGAAAGACACTTATTTGTCGAAAAACGGCATTGGCGAACTGATAAAGATACCGCAAATCTACACGTCTATTGTGTTATCAACCAAACCGGATTTTTCCAAGAAAAACTTACCCAAAGGCTATGTGTTTATCGAGCAACTGGCCAAGAAGGGCGCACTTAACGCTGAATTAGCGAACGCATTTGTGCAGATTGTGGGATATTTCCCCCTTGGTTTTGGCGTTACCTATATTCCGCGTAATGAAAAGGGTATCGACCGCGAACAGTACGAATGCGCTATCGTTACGCGCTTGACCCCGCCCCATCCTGCCGAACCGGTAGGGCGTCCGGTAACCAGAAACCTCTCCTACATTAGCTCCGGTAGCGACGAGGTGATCAAAAGTCCAGCAATCTGTTTTTCCCGGCTAATCGCAAAAAGCTAATGCGCATAGGTCGCGAACGTCTGATAGAAATTATGGGTCAGTTATCGGGCAGCTTTACCCCTGAGGCGGTCGACGATTTGATCCCCGCCTACTGGGAACCGGCAGATTATTTTTCGTTTAAGAAAAATCAAAACCTGTGGAATAAAGTCCGTTAGGTCGATTAGTCGGCCGCTCGTTTCTTTTTATCTGATGGCCAGGTTCGCCTGGCTACTCCTCTGTTTTACCCTTAAATTTCTTTACCAGCGCTTCGCTGTGTGCAACTGATTAATGGCAGTAAATATTGATCTGAATCAAAGTTCGATCTAAACTTTCAGAAATTACTGAAACTTTAGAAGATGAAAATGAACATGTCACCGCTGGTCACTTCTGCTGTTATGCATTTTGGGGAAATGGGCAATCGCTGGGGATTTAACCGCACAGTTGGTCAAATTCTCGCGCTCATCGTATTACATGAAGAGCCATTGTCTGCGCAGGAAATTGCTGACGCGTTAAGTATCTCAAGAGGGAACACCAGTATGGGCCTTAAAGAGCTGCAATCATGGCAGCTTATTAAGCAACATCACGTACCAGGTGAACGGAAGGAGTTTTTCGTTCCGGCTGGCACTATCTGGGTGCTGGCTAACCGGGTGTTCGAGGAGCGCCGTAAGCGGGAGATCGACCCAACCATGTCGCTGCTGCGCGATTTAATGATGGACACACCAAGCGGTGAAAAAGACATTGCCGTTCAGGCCCGCTTAAATGAAATACACGATCTACTCGAGTCGGTGACAGCCTGGTCTCAGGAGTTACAGAACCTGGGCCCGGAAAAGCTCGACACCTTAATGAAACTCGGCGCCGGGGTTGGCCGCATTCTGGAGCTTAAAGACAAGCTCCTGCCAGCCAAATCTAACTAACCAGGAGCCCATTGTGGATGCATTGTTACTGTCCAGGCTACAGTTTGCCCTGAACATCAGTTTTCATATTCTCTTCCCTACCATCACTATCGCGCTGGGATGGTTCTTATTTTATTTTAAACTTCGCTCAAACCTGAGTGGGCATCCGGTATGGATGCGGATTTACCGTTTCTGGGTACGGGTATTTGCCCTCACCTTTGCATTAGGCGTTGTGTCGGGCGTTACCATGTCTTTTCAGTTCGGCACTAACTGGCCTGGTTTTATGGAAAAAGCCGGTAATATTGCTGGCCCGCTGCTGGGCTATGAAGTGCTTACCGCCTTTTTCCTGGAAGCTACCTTTCTGGGCATCATGCTGTTTGGTATGCGCCGGGTGCCTAACTGGTTACACACGCTGGCAACCTTTGTAGTGGCCGCAGGTACCACGTTATCAGCGTTCTGGATCCTGTCACTCAACAGCTGGTTGCATACTCCTCAGGGTCACGAAGTGATAGACGGGGTAATCTACGCTAAAGACTGGTCGGCTATCATCTTTAATCCTTCTTTCCCTTATCGGTTCAGCCATATGTTGCTGGCTTCCGGGCTCACTGCCAGCTTTTTAATCGCGGGATTATCAGCTTATCGTCTGCTTATTGGCGATAACAAAATTGCCCCGAAGCTGGCCCTTAAAACGGCTACTTATACTGCGGCGGTGCTAATTCCGTTACAAATTCTGGCTGGCGATATGCACGGCCTGAACACCCTAGAGCATCAGCCGCAAAAAGTGGCAGCTATGGAAGGGGTTTGGGAAACCGAGCAAGGTGCGCCGTTGCTGTTATTTGCTATTCCGGACGAACAGGAGCGAACCAACCATGCCGAGCTTGCCATTCCAAATCTGGCCAGTTTCATTCTTACCCATGAACTGGATGGTGAAATTAAGGGTTTAAATGAATTTCGCGGTGAGCATCCGCCTGTAGCGCCGGTGTTTTACTCCTTCAGGGTAATGGTAGGTATGGGCATACTCATGCTGTTTGCTGCCTGGGCGGGTTCTTATTATTTGTTCCGCCGGGGTGAATTGCCCGACTGGTTAGGCAAGCTGTTTATCGCTATGAGCTTTAGTGGCTGGGTTGCAACCCTGGCTGGCTGGTATGTCACCGAAGTAGGCCGTCAGCCCTACCTGGTAAGCGGTGTTTTGCGTACCGCTGATGCTGTTACCGGTTTACCACCGCAGAATATCGGCTTGTCATTTGCCCTTTACGCGGTGATCTACGCTGTGCTTATGGTGGCTTATATCCGCACGTTGACCTTGATGTGCCGGAAGTCTGTGGGGATAGAAGAGATCAGCAAGGGAGACGCTGACGAAAGACATACCAATAAACTCGATATTGCCAGCAGTAACGCTTAGGAGCCAGACATGCCATTTGAATCACTCTCTGTTACCGCGCTGGGCAATATCTACCTGGGACTGTTGGCGCTCGCGGTATTGTTATACGCCATACTCGACGGCTACGACCTGGGCGTAGGGGTGTTATTTCCACCTCATAACGAACAGTTTAAAGACGATATGATAGCCTCCATCGGCCCGTACTGGGATGCCAATGAAACCTGGTTAGTACTGGCGGTGGGCATTTTACTGATTGCTTTTCCCGAGGCTCACAGCCAGATTCTGCAAACACTGTATTTGCCGGCCACCTTTATGTTGCTGGGGCTTATTCTGCGTGGCGTCTCTTTTGATTTTCGCGCTAAAGTACCCCATAACAAAAAGCCCAAGTGGGATACCTGCTTTAAATACGGCTCAATACTTACCACGTTATCCCAGGGCTATATGCTGGGTATCTGGGTTACCGGATTGCGCACCGATATCTATGCCCAGGGCTTTGCGTTACTGGCCGCGTTTGGGGTAACCGCCGCCTATGCATTTATTGGTGCCTGCTGGTTGATCCTCAAATCCGAAGGAGACTTACAGGCCAAAGCCTTTTACTGGGCGAAGCGCTGCCTGTTGGTGCTGGCCAGCGGCATCCTGGCCGTGAGCCTGCTTAACCTTACCCTGCATGATGAAGTGCGGGTGCTGTGGCTGGAAAGCCCGGTGGGTTGGGTGTTAATGACTATCCCGCTAACCTGTTTTGCGCTGTTGTTGTTATGCAGTGTGGTACTGAAAAAGCTCCCTGAAGCCGGCGGTAAAGGGGAATGGTTACCCTTTGCCATTGCCTTGCTGATTTTTGGCTTATGCTTTGCTGCGTTTGGTATCAGTTACTACCCGTACGTGGTACCAGGAAAACTGGCGTTTATGGATGTGCTCAGCGATGGTAACTCATTGCGATTTCTGCTGGTGGGCGCGGTTGTGGTAGTGCCCTGTATTTTAGCTTATACCGTGCTGGTGTATCGCATTTTTGCCGGCAAATCGGAGAAGCTGTCCTATTATTAGGCGCTGTTATCTCCGGGTTGGTATTTACCGCCGGCTCTCTTCTCAAATCAGAATGGCCTTACTGGGAAAGGGTTACTTGAGAAGAAAGCCGGTGTGATAACCGCTAAACCGGATTATTCTGGTAACTAACCGTTTTCAGATGATTCGTATACCTCTGATTTTAATTAAATGGTAAAGTTGCCAACTATCCCTTTTTTAACTGATTCCGCTGTTGATTTGGTTAGAAAAAACAACACGACAGAAGATAATAATTGCCAGGGAGGCAACTATGCGTTTATCTAAACTCGCGGCAGTCATCGTCGCAACCATTTCTTTTTCAGGGTTAACTGCATGCGGTGGCGGCTCCAACTCCAACTCTTCGGGTCCTGCACCCACGCCAACACCTACTCCAACCGGGCCATCATGGCAACCAGGCGTATTTGCCTCAGCATCGTCGCTGGAGGCGAAGTGCGAATCGCCACGAACCGGTATTGATCCTTTCACCGGCCAGCAGTACCCGGATGAGGCGGGCAGTAGTCTGGAGGAAAAGCTGTGGCTTCGTAGCTGGACCAACGAGACCTATCTCTGGTACGACGAAGTGGATGATAACAATCCGGCCAATTATTCAGTATTAGGATATTTTGACCAGTTAAAAACGACTGCGACCACGCCAAGCGGTACCCCAAAAGACAATTTTCATTTTTATCAACCTACCGATGAGTACAACGAACTGACGCAAAGTGGTGTTTCATCAGGTTATGGATTTGACTGGGAGTTTGTGCGAAATACCTCGCCAAGAGAGTTAGTAGTCAGATTTGCCGAACCCGGCTCGCCTGCTGATCTGGCTGGCATCCCGCGGGGCGCGTCAGTAAAGCTGGTTAATGGCATCGATTTTGTTAATACCAACAGTAGCACCGATATCGATGCGCTGAATGATGCGCTGTTCCCTGCCGATAATGGCACTACTACCAGTTTTGTGTTTGAACTCGTTAATGGTGATGAACTGGCAGTGGATGTAACCTCAGCAGACGTTCAGGTATCGCCGGTGCAGCATGTTCAGGTATTAGACACGCCCGCTGGCAGAACGGGGTATTTTCAGTTCAATACCTTTATCCGAACCGCCCAGTATGATCTGATTGACGCTTTTGATGGATTCATCGATGAAAACGTCACCGAACTGGTTATCGACCTGCGTTATAATGGCGGCGGCTTATTGTCTCTGGCATCTCAGCTGTCTTACATGGTGGCGGGTCCTGCCCAGACCAACAATGCTTATTTTGAAACCCTGCAATTCAATGATAAATCGCCAAACAGGGATCCGGTTACCGGCAATGTTATTCAGCCCACACCCTTTTACAGCAATGAAATAGACTACAACGCCGGCCGTTTACTCAGTGCGGTGCTACCGAGCCTGTCATTAACCCGGGTATTCATATTGACCACCGGTTCGTCTTGCTCGGCGAGTGAGTCAGTTATCAATGCGCTGCGTGGGATCGACGTAGAAGTTGTGCAGATAGGTTCAACCACCTGCGGCAAGCCTTATGGCTATTATCCGACGGATAACTGCGGAACTACCTATTTCTCCATTCAGTTTCAGGGCATAAATTATAAAGGATTTGGCGATTATGCCGACGGCTTCATTCCTACCGAGACACCTAACTATGGCTATGAAGTGCCTGGCTGTGCAGTAGACGATGACTTTAGCCATCCGCTGGGCGATCCTGCTGAAGGCATGCTCTCGACGGCACTGGCATACGCTGAAACCGGGTCCTGTCCTCAGCCCGTCAATCCGGCACCGGTGTCACCTGATGCGGTTAACGCGCAGAGTTCGGAGTCTTCACTGGCTATTGAAAATCCACTCACTCTCAAAGAACGTCTCATTCTGCAAAACAAAATCAATGAGCCCATTGTGACGGAGCAAGAGTAATGCAAAAGCGGATGCTAACCGGGCTTTGGGCCTGCGCGTCACTGGTAGTTGCCAGTGGCTGCGCGCAAACGAGTGATACCGAGCTTTATCCTGCCACTGTAGTTGCCCTGACTAATCAGCAGAAAGTGCAGATAGAGAGGGTTATCAGTGATTGGTTTGGTGGAACCAAAGTTACTCTGGCTGACGATGTGTTTACGAACTCTTCGTTAGTAACCATCGAGCGACGGGGGCATGTGGATAGTCAGGGGAGACTGGTTGAAGGTCGTCATAACAATCAGGCTTATTCGTTCACCTTATATAAAAAAGGGACGCAGTGCCTGCTGAGTAATGATGGAACGGGTCAAAAAATTGCGCTTGATAATCTTGAGTGTGTGGCCACTGAGTAATCATAAGACGCTCAGAAAACCATTAATATGGGTTCTGAGCGTCTATGGTTTTATTTGGCAAACACTTCGTTCAGGTAGTGTGCAATGCGGATGCCGGCCTGCTGCAGGCGACGTTTGGCAGTGGGGATATGATCGTAAAGATAATCATAAGCCATGCGGTTGGCATCTTCAGGGTAGATGGTGTCACGGATTTTTGTGCTCTCGGTGATCCACACTTCCGGATCTGTTGAGTGCCAGGTTTCTATGTCTTGCGCCGTGATCTTTTTGTCGAGCCAGTCGGTCCACTCGGTATAAGACAGCTCTTTTTGACCAATCATTTGCGAATCCCACACGCGGTGGAGGTTAGAATCCTGCCAGAAGAATCGTACTTTAACGTCGTTACCACCACGATCGGTGCCGTTACCAGCATGAAGTGGCTGATGCAGGTCGCCGATGATATGCACGATAAAGCGTAGTGCCAGCTGTTTGTCTGCTTTAGACGCCTTGCTGTCTTCAAGCGTGGCGCGGAACTGATTTAATGCGGTGACCGCATCGCCTTCTTCTGGCGCTTTTACTTCATGGTAGTGCTTGTCTTCGGGAACAGTAACGTAATGCCAGGGTGAGGCAGTCTTCTGCCAGAACTCCGAAGGGTTCGACTTCATATCGTCAGGGTATGTGGAAGCTTCCGCGAGCGATTCGAGTGGCAGCAGCGCTTCTATTTGCTGTTTGGCTTCGGCTGAAAGGTGACGCTCGGCAATGGCTCCGGATACGCGGTGGCCGGTTTGGCCCCAGCCAAAAGCGGGTAGGCTTAGAACTGATGAAGCTAAGAGAAGTAGTGCAACAGGGGCGTTTTTAGCGCGTGTTATCATTTTAATTTTCCTTTGCAAATATAAATCCGTCGGGTTACTTATTTTGATAGCCCCAGCGTTCCATCAATGTCTGGTCTACGCCGATATGGTCGAGTATACGAGCTACGACAAAATCAATTAAATCACTGATTTGTTGGGGCTGATGGTAAAAGCCGGGTGAGGCGGGCATGATAGTAGCGCCCATTTGTGACAGTTTGAGCATGTTCTCCAGATGAATGCTCGATAGCGGCATTTCCCGGGTTACCAGAATTAGCTGCCCGCGCTCTTTTAGTACGACATCCGCAGCACGCTCAATCAGGTTGTCACAAGCGCCTACCGCGATGGACGACAAAGTACCGGTAGAGCAGGGGCAAACGACCATTTGCTTTGGAGCCGCGGAGCCGGATGCAACCGGTGAAAACCACTCTTCTTTACCGCATACCCGGATCTGCCCGGGATTGGCGTTAAAGCGTTCTGTAAAAAATGCGCTGGCTGCCTCGGGTTGAGCCGGGATCTTCATGTCTTCCTCGGTGGCAAATACCACTTTTGCAGCGGAAGATATCAGTACAAAAACGTCATACTGAGCCACAACCAGTTGCTCCAGTAAGCGAAGTGCATAGGGCGCACCTGATGCGCCGGTGATTGCCAGGGTGATGGTTTTTTTCATGGTAACTCTCAGGCTTTACCCGCTAATACATCCAATAGCTTGTTATGGATCCCACCAAAACCGCCATTACTCATGATTAATACATGATCGCCGGGCTGGAGCATAGTCGCTAACTGATGAATGATAGCATCTACGCTACGAAAGACCTGCGTAGGCGTGCGACTGTGCTTGGCCAGCTGTGCCATAGACCAGCCCAGGTTATCCGGTTCAAACAGTAAGACCTCGTCGGCTTCCTGCCAGGAATCGACCAGCACATCCTTATGAATACCCATTTTCATTGTGTTGGAGCGGGGTTCCAGTACCCCTATGATGCGGGCATCGCCGACTTTCTTACGCAAACCATCAAGGGTGGTTTTAATGGCGGTAGGGTGATGGGCAAAGTCGTCGTAAACGGTGATGTCTTTCACGCAGCCGCGCACTTCCATGCGCCGCTTAACGTTTACGAATTCGCTTAATGCGGCAATGGCATCCGGCAGTGTTACGCCAGCATGATGGGCCGCCGCTATAGCCATCAGGGCGTTATCAACATTATGTTGACCCAGCAGTGACCAGTTAACCGTGCCTACCTGTTCGTCCTGATAAAACACATTGAACGCTGAACCATCTGCATTAATCAGCTCAGCATGCCAATGGCGGCCAAGGTACTGCTGTTCACTCCAACAGCCTTTGTCGAGTACGGCGGCCAGATTATCGTCACTGTCAGGTGAAAGCACCAGGCCAGTTGCAGGTACGGTGCGTACTAAATGGTGAAATTGTGTTTGTATCGCTGCCAGATCGGCAAAAATGTCGGCATGATCGAACTCAAGGTTGTTCATTACCAGAGTCCGTGGGCGATAATGAACAAACTTGGAACGCTTATCAAAGAATGCGCTGTCGTATTCATCGGCCTCAATCACGAAGAAAGGGCTTTTGCCTACCCGGGCAGAGATACCGAAGTTTTGCGGAATACCGCCAATTAAAAAGCCCGGCTCAAGCCCCGCGTATTCGAGTATCCAGGCCACCATTGAAGACGTAGTAGTTTTACCATGTGTGCCGGAAAGTCCGATTACCCAGCGGTCGGTTAGCAGGTTATCCAGCAGCCATTGCGGGCCACTGGTGTAAGGCAGATTGCGGTCGAGTACGTACTCTACGGCAGGGTTACCGCGCGACATGGCATTTCCAATGATGACCATATCCGGCACGGGTTCGAACTGAGCCGGATCATAGCCTTCGGTAAGGGTAATTCCAAGCGCCTCAAGCTGGGTGCTCATTGGCGGATAAACATTGCGGTCTGAGCCTGTGACTGTGTGTCCCAGCGATTTGGCAATTGCAGCGATACCGCCCATAAAACTGCCACAAATTCCCAAAATGTGTACGTGCATTAACTTTCCTGCGCTAATTTCATATCCGAACACTTTACCAGATGCGCAACGTGTTGCCTAAACATCTGATTTCCTTTCAGGGGTGAGTCAGTTTACAATCTAACCAGAGCATCATGCTCGAGGTTCAATTGCTGCCACGCGGCAACGGAGAGAACCAGCATTATCGACCCGTATAGTGCAACAATACCCTACATAGAAAAAAAGGCTTACATAAACCATGAAAAGACTTAATTCACAAATGCAACAAGATGGCGCTCCGCTCGAACTCATTTTGCTGATCCGTACGCTGTTGGCGGGCTGTAAAGAGATTTCGTTCCGGGTAAGTCAGGGCGCTTTGGCGGGCGTTTTGGGTTCAACTCTGAGTGAAAACGTTCAGGGCGAAACGCAAAAGAAACTGGATGTGATTTCAAATCAAATTCTTAAGGATATCCTTAAGGAATCGGGTTATGTAAAAGCGATTTCCTCTGAAGAGGAAGATGACGTGGTGCCTTGTCACCCGGATGGCAAATACCTGGTGAGCTTTGATCCGCTGGATGGTTCCTCAAACACCGAAATTAACAGCCTGATCGGCACCATCTTCTCTATTGCCCACGCGCCGCAATGGATGGAGCCGGATGATCCTTCCGCTTTTTTACAGCCTGGTACGCAAATGGTAGCGGCCGGTTATGTGCTGTACGGGCCGTCGACCATGCTGGCAATGACCACCGGCCGTGGCACACATATTTATACGCTGGATAAAACCCACGGGGGGTTCCTGTTAACTCACCCGAATATTCAGGTGCCGGAGCAAACCGCCGAGTTCTCTATTAACGCTTCTAACCAGCGCCACTGGGAGCCGCCTATTCAAAACTACGTGGCAGATTTGCTGGCCGGTACCGAAGGACCGCGTGAGAAAAATTACAACATGCGCTGGGTAGCAGCCATGGTGGGTGATATTCACCGCCTGTTATGTCGTGGCGGTATTTTTATGTATCCGTACGATAAGCGCGACCCGTCCAAACCGGGTAAACTGCGCCTGTTATACGAAGCCAACCCCATGGCATTTCTGATGGAGCAGGCCGGCGGTCTGGCTTCAACTGGTGAAGGGCGAATCATGGAAGTGATGCCGGAGGAAATTCATCAGCGTGTGCCGGTTATTATCGGTTCCAAAGACGAAGTTGAGGCTTGTCTGACCTATTACGACTAATTGGTTAGGCAAAATAAATCCTAAGTATGCCCGATACGTCGGGCAACAGGTTTTTATTTTTTTCGGTTAGCCTTATACTTGACGCAATTTTACTATTAACGAAAGGACAATCCCGTATGAGCTTAAACGCCGTACCAGCAGGCAAGAAACTGCCTGACGAAGTGAACGTAATTATCGAAATCCCAGCGCACGCTGATCCGGTGAAGTACGAAGTAGACAAAGACACAGGTGCTATCTTCGTAGACCGCTTCATGGCAACCTGCATGCACTACCCAACTAACTACGGTTATGTAAACAACACGCTGTCTGAAGACGGTGACCCGGTTGACGTGCTGGTTATCACGCCTTTCCCTCTGCTGGCGGGTTCTGTGATTAAGTGTCGTCCTATCGGCGTATTAAACATGACTGACGAATCAGGCAAAGACGCAAAAGTACTGGCTGTGCCAATCGACAAGCTGTCTACCCTGTATCGCAAAGTGTTTGAAACCTCAGACGTAGAGCCTCTGTTGCTGAAGCAAATTGAGCATTTCTTCGAGCATTATAAAGATCTGGAAGAAGGCAAGTGGGTGAAAATTGACGGTTGGGCTGATGCCGCTGCCGCTAAAGCTGAAATCGTATCGAGCGTTGAGCGTTACGAAGCTGAAAAGTAAGCACTACGCTTATTGATTAAGGGCTCGATTCGTCGGGCCTTTTTTATTTGGAGAACCTATGTTGCGATTGATACAACAACGCACAGCCTCGCTGCTGTGCTGCCTGATGCTCGTTTCTGGTGTGGTAAATGCCAGTGAAGTCAAAGAAGTGTACTGGGAAGACCTGGTGCCGCCTGATTTCAATGAACTGGCACCGCAACAGGCTACCGATCACAACAACAAGATGGCCCAGTTACAACCCGATGCCCCGGTGGTGGATATCTATAATGGCGAACGGGTTAAAGTGCCAGGATTTATTGTGCCGTTAGAAGGCACGGCTGAACTGACTACCGAATTTTTGCTGGTGCCGTTTTTTGGTGCCTGTATCCATGTGCCGCCACCACCTTCCAATCAGATAGTGCATGTTAAAATGAATGAAGGGGTGCCGGTAGAGAACCTCTACGATGCGGTGTGGGTAGAAGGTATCTTCTCCACCACGCGATATAGCAGCGATTTGGCCGCGGCCGGCTACAGTATGCAGGGCGAAGCCGTTCATCCGTATTAGGTGATAAAAGCGCTCGATTTGTATAAAAAACGTGCTAATGTGAAAGTCTGTCTCTTTGCATTAAGCACCTTATGAAAAATCCCATTACCTGGTTCGAAGTTTATGTTGATGACATGCTTCGGGCCTCAGCGTTTTATAGCTCGGTGTTTGCCATCGAATTTACCGATTTACTGGATCCAACGGATCCATCTGATAGCGCATTGCAAATGAAGGCCTTTCCATCTGATATGGAAAGCCATGGTGCGTCAGGAGCGTTGGTTTGCGTTGATGGCATGCCGGCTGGTCAGAACAGCGTACTGGTTTACTTTTCCTGTGAAGACTGCGAAGTGGAAGAGTCGCGCATTGAGCCTGCTGGTGGCACCATAGTGCGGCCTAAGTTTTCGATTGGCGATTATGGCTTTATCACACTGGCAAAAGACACCGAAGGGAATATGTTTGGCTTACATTCATTAAGCTGAGCAGCTTTTGGTTAGGGGGAGTAGTTGCGCTAACTTCAGCCGAATGCCAGCCACAGTCCAACGCCCGCCATTAACGTACCCGCAATACGGTTCATGATGCGCACATTGCCGCTTTGCATCAGTAATGTGCGTAAGGTTCTGCCACCAGAGGCATAAATCAGCAGACAGCCAAATTCCAGGGTAAGAATGATGGCAATCAGGCTGACTAATTGCGCCGACAACGGCTGAGCGGCATCAATAAAGGGCGGTAACAACGCCACAAAAAAGGCCCAGCCCTTGGGGTTAGCTATGGCCGTAATAAAGCCCTGACTGATAAGCTGTGTTCTGCCCATCCGCTGGTTACTGTGCTCCTCGCGCAATGCCATCCTGCCTCTGGACAGCCACATCTGAAAGCCTAAATAAAACAGATACAGCCCGCCAGCATATTTAAACAGGGTAAACACGTCCGGGTAGTTTAACAGCAGCGCCGCTACGCCCACCGCAGAAAGTGTCGCCACCAGGCCAACGCCGGTGAGTTCACCCAGCATCATCCATAATGCGCGTTTTACGCCAATGCTCATGCCAAGTGTCATGGCCAGCGTCATACACATCCCAGGTGTCACAGACACAAAGAAAAAAGTGGGTACAAACACCGACAGTAATGCCCAGTTCATGGATGATTTCCGGTTCAATAAATCGAGGCGGGAAATTGCCAGAAAAGTTATTCACTGGCAACCTTTCTGTTGCGGTAATTATGGTTTGATAAACGGGTAATGCGCTGGGATATTCAGGCGCATTACCCGCAGTGCTTATTCCTCGCTGGCCGTTTCGGCCTCGGTTTCCTTAGCCTTTTCTTCAGCTTCCTGCTGCTGTTTTAACTCGTCGATAAAGGTTTCGTATTGCGCCTGCATTTGTGCGATATCGCGGTCAATATCGGTTTGCCAGGTCTCACCAAAGTCACTGGTGCTGACGATTTGGCCCTGATCGCAAAGAAAATACAGCGTATTATCGGTAGTCAGTTGGGGCAGTAGCGAATGGCAATTGTCTTTAGCCACACCATGCAGCTGCCAGCTACTGCTGTCATCTGCGTTGCTTAGTGCGGTGGTGGCAATACGGATTTGGCTTTTCTCGCCGCTGGACTTGCGGTTACGACTAAGTGTGATGACTTCATTGTTGTCGGTGAGCACCGGTAAACTGACATCTGCCTTAATGTCGCCAAATAAACTCAGATTGCGGTTGATGGATTGCCAGGTCAGGCCGTCATCAACACTGATAAGTTGTGAGCCAACCCCATCCCACTGGCTAACTTCAACGGCTACCAGTGCGCCATTGGCAAGTTGCGCCATATTGCGAAGAGATGTGCTTTTGTCGGTCGACCAACTGTTATCCGCCGGGTTGTAGTCGTGTCGCTTGTTATCGTTGAAAATGCGCAGTGTGCCTTGTTGGGTAATGGCCGCAAACAGACCGCCGTTCTGGATAAGCCAGTCGTTAGGGTCTTTTTTCACGTAACTACCGACTTTCTGCCAGGGGGTATTTAACTGGTTAAACCGGTATACCTGATATTGTTTGGCAGAGCTGGTAAGGGCAAAGTAATTATCGGCTGTCTGGCCCATCCACACAATCGCTTCATCGGCATCTACTGGCTTGGTTAACTGCCATTGTTGCCAGTCGGAAGACACAAAAAGCTGGCCTAACTCACCACCCACGGCTACTTTGCCGTCGATTTGCAGCGCAGCATAGAGCTGTGAATTGGTTGGCAGGTTATGGGTTGTCCAGCTACCATCTTGCTGACTTGCCAGGCGACCAAACTTAGCAGCCAAGGCGCGTTGCTGAGTGGTTGGTAGTACAATCGGGCTGGCCGCCAGAGCGTTTTCGGTTGCCAGTACACTGAGCTTTTCGCGCAGCGGGTCCAGTTCATCGGTTTTCCAGCTTTGGCTGGTTTTGCCGTTAAGCTGTTGCTGAATTTGCGGATACTGTGGCAGTACGATACTGCCTAAATCCGACTCTTCAAATACCCGCGTAACAAAGGCTTTGGATGAAATGGAAGTGCTCCAGAATGAGCTTTCCTTAATGCTTAGCAACGGCTGAAACAGCACGGAGCCAAGGTCGGTGAGCGTGGTGTCACTTACCGCAAATTCACCGGCGGCAGAGAATACCGGCATAGAAATCCATGATGACATATCGCCACCGTTATAAAAGCTGTACAGAGTTGAAATCATATACTCGCCCGGTGGCATGCTGCCGATAAACAGCTGGCTGTCTACCGTTCCCTGATAAACCGGGGTCAACTCATAGACTTCAGGATCCCAGTCGACCTTATCTTCGTCGATGGTTTTACCTTTTTTGGCGGCTTTCTCTTTGGCCTCGGCAATGGCGGCGGCTTTAATCGCGTCCATGTTATCTGTTCGAACCACAATCACGGCTGTCCAGCCTTTATGCAACGGTGCTAGGCGTTCGGCATTGTTGATAACCTGTAAGGCAACAACTCCATGAGTGGCTGGTAACGGCTGATTTTTTGCAATGGCGGGGGAATGAATCTCGTATGTGGCGCAACCGCTTAGCATGCTGACTAAAAATGCGGCAACAAGTAAAAAACTACGCATGATTTTATCCTGTTGAAATTATTATTCCCTGGGGGTTAGCTCAGGCCGATGACCTTAAAGCAACTTTGTATGAATCATCAAACTGAGCGGTGACAAGAATATACGGCAAAGTTATTGGTAAAAGCGAGCGGATCTGCATTCCAGGCAGAAAATTTCGTTATGCGCAGTACGAACCAGGGTAGGTTTTACTGCAGAGGAGAATTTTCGGCTTCCTTAAGCTTTTCTTAAGGTTTGATTTTTACACTGCTCATCAGTTAATCATCAACAGGATTCTCAGATGGGTCGTATCCGAGTCTTGGCAGGCGTTATCAGTTTATCTGCTGGTCTGCTTTTTAGCACTGCCAACCTGGCCGTTGCTGCACAACCAGCGCCTGAGCTGGTACTCAATTTAACCAACCAACAGGTAAAGTTATCCGACTACCTGGGTCAGGTGGTATACCTCGATTTTTGGGCCAGCTGGTGTAAGCCCTGTCAGCGTTCTTTTCCCTGGATGAATGACATGCAGGCGAAATATGGTGAACAAGGCTTCACGGTAATCGCCGTTAACCTTGATAGTGAGAGAAAGCTGGCCGATGAGTTTTTAAGTAAGTTGCCAGCCCACTTTCCGGTGGCTTTCGACCCATCGGGCAACTCAGCCCAAACCTACCAGCTTAAGGGCATGCCTACCAGCTACCTGATTGATAAAACCGGACAACTGCGCATTGCCCATCAGGGGTTCCACGTTGATAAACAAGCCAGCTATGAGCAGGAAATTCAGAATCTGTTGGCCGAATAGGAGTTTAGTATGAAACGCAAATTATTAGCTTTTGTAGCCCTTGTGGGCGTTCTTCAATTAAGCGGTTGTGCTTCGCTTGGCGTGCAGCCCTGGGAACGTGATTTGCTGGCGAAGGATGAAATGGCATTGGGTGCTGAAGGTGTCGATTTAGGCCTGGATGATCACATTTATTTCAGTAAGGAAGCCACCAGTGGCGGTCGTTCATTTGCCGGAGGCGGCTGCGGATGCAACTAAATAATAAAGCAACAGTAGCCAGTGCGCTGGCCGGTGCAGCCTGCGCGTTATTAGGTACTCCGGCTGCTCAGGCCGAAGAGGGAATGCTCAAAGACTGGAAATTTGATACCGCTATTTTGTACTACGGTGAGACTGACCGGGTGAGTCTGGCTGAGGGCGTTATCAACGCCACCAAAACCAACGACGATGACAGCATCTTTAACGTTAAACTGGTTATCGATACGCTGACGGGGGCTTCGGCCAATGGCGCGGTCGCTCAGCCTTATGCTCAGACCTTCTCACGTCCGTCTGGTAAAGATGGTTACGTAGTGAATGCTGGCGAAACGCCCCTCGATGATACGTTCCGCGATACCCGCGTACAGGTTTCCAGTTCCTGGATGCAGCCTTTTGCTGATACCTGGCGTGCGACGGGAGCGGTTAATGTATCAACCGAGTACGATTACTTGTCTTTGGGTTTAAGTGGTCTGTTGGAAAAAGATTTATTTATGCGTAATACCACGTTGTCGGCGGGGTTATCATTCCAGTTTGACTCCATCGACCCGGTAGGCGGCACGCCTGATGCTTTAACCAGTATGCTGGTCCCGACCTACATCGGCGACGACGTTGGTGAAGGTGAAGACGAGTTTGAATGGGATGATGATTATGAGGAAGGCGAAAACAAAACCGGCTCTGAGTCGAAAACCACAACGGACTTAATTGTCGGTGTTACCCAGGTCATTAACCGTCGCATGCTGATGCAGTTTAACTATGGATTAAGTGTGGTCGACGGCTATATGACTGATCCTTACAAGCTGGTGAGTGTGGTAGATGGCGCCGGTATGACGCAGGATGTCATTTATGAAGGTCGCCCGGATTCGCGCACCAAGCACAGCTTTTTCTGGCAAACCAAATATGCCCTCGACAGTGGTGTTGTGGATGTTTCGTACCGTTTTGCTACCGATGACTGGGAAATTGATTCACACACCATCGATTCGCGTTTCCGGTTTAATTTGGGCGACAATAATTACATTCAGCCTCACTTGCGGTACTACCAGCAGAGCGCGGCGGAATTTTATCGTCCGTTCCTGAACCAAAACGATCCGATGCCGATGTATGCCAGTGCCGATTATCGGGTTGGCGAAATGACGGCGTATACCGTTGGGCTTAAGTACGGGCATAAAATGGAAAACGGCCATGAGTGGGCTGTGCGGGCAGAGTATTATCAGCAGGATCCGAAAAATGCCGGTTTTGATGAACCTGGCGTGCTGGCTGATTTAGACCTTTACCCCAGTGTGAAAGCCGTTATATTACAGTTTAACTACCATTTTTAAGGTAAGCAGACTGTTTTAATGGCCACTCAACAAGCCGATACCGCCAGAACCGGAGGGCATTCCGAGCTGGCGGTATCCATTCAACCACAAGACGGCTTTATGCTTGGCACCTTCGATGCCATGGCCAGCCCTTGTGAAATCCTTATTGAAACTGGCGATAAGCATCTGGCCCGGCATATTACCCAACTGGCTTGTAACGAAGCGAAACGGATTGAATATAAGTACAGTCGATACCGAACCGACAGCGTAATTAGCGTCATCAATAGCAGTTACGGCAAGCCCGTCGCTATCGATGAAGAAACCTTCCGTTTGTTAAGTTTTGCCAATACCTGTTTTCAGCTCAGCGAGGGTATGTTTGATATTACGTCGGGGATACTGGGCAAGGTCTGGCACTTTGACGGTTCTGACCGTTTACCTTCGCAATCAGATATTGATGCACTGTTAATGCTTGTTGGCTGGCAACGAGTGGAACTGACCGCCGGTACCGTTACTCTCCCGGCAGGCGTGCAACTGGATGTTGGCGGGACTGGTAAAGAATATGCGGTGGATCGTGTTGCTGCACTGCTTTCTGAAAAGGCGCCTGAAGTGTCGGTGGTCGTCAATTTTGGCGGCGATATTCAGGTTACACGCCGGCGGATGAACGACGAGCCCTGGTATATCGGCATTGAAAACCCACTCAAGGATGAACAGGGTGAAACCTTGGTTAAAATTTTTCAGGGTGGGTTGGCGACCAGTGGTGATGCCCGTCGGTACCTGCTGCATGAAGGCAAGCGTTATAGCCATATACTCAACCCCAAAACCGGTTATCCGGTTGAGGAGCCGCCGCGTTCTGTAACGGTTGCGGCAGATTCATGTACGCAGGCGGGGCTGCTGGCAACCCTGGCAATGTTACAGGGGAAAGGGGCTGAAGACTTTTTAGCCAGTCAGGGCTTAACGCATTGGGTATACCGCTAAAAAGAAAGGAGCCTTAAGCTCCTTTCTGTGTATTGTAATATGCTTATATCCGCTAATCAGCGAGCCGAAGAAACATAAACAACAACAGGTTCGTCTGAACTGCTGGTTTGTGCCAGATCGTTTATCGTTACCGACGGTTTGGCTTTATTGCCATAAGCACTGCGATTGTTGAGGTACACGAAAGTGTCCTCAGCGCGATATTTATGCGCAAATTTTGCTACCGACATATCGTTACAGGTAATGCGATTAATATTCTTTCGTACTGCATCGCCCATCCCCATACGGAATAATCGCCCTTTCATTGCATCTAAGTCATTGTTAACTGCGCTGACGCAAAGGTTAGTTTCCGGGTTATTGTCGGCGGCGACAAACTGATAATCCTGTGCCTTGAGCTGGCTGGAAACCGACAGTACGGCTATCACCCCAGCTAATTTGAAGTAGTTCATTAGTTACCTCCAATAGAAAAAAATCCTGGTTACGATAGGCACCTTCGCATCCTGAATTATTTTTACATCGATAGGCAAAGTTAATGCGTAAGGTACTTACCCACACAGCTCCATCTGTGTTCTTCAACTATAGTTGTAAAACATTTGTTAATAAAGTTTCTGGTGGCGAAATTCCGGCTGTTCGTCTTATGTGCCGCAGGTTGGCTGCCATTGATTCCATACGTTAGCTTTTCAGACACTGATGCCCCTTACCGGTTTTTCAAACATGCCAGTCTTCTATTAGCCGTAGCCTGAGACGTAAGAATGAAACTATTCGAAAGGTTGATCGATTTTTAGTCGACAGGCGGTTGATTATCGGGCAGCATAGAAAAAGCTTACTTATTGATAAATAAAACAGAACCAGCTCACTGTAGTGGATGTATGGCAGTTGTTGAGATAGGAAGTCTAAGGAATAAAACCTTCGGGTGGCAGCAAATGGCTGGCTCTCTTGCCGCTTTACTACTGGCTTTATTATTGGTTGCAAAGGCCAGTGCCGGTGGTCACGTTTTCAGGCATCTCACCGTGGATGATGGCCTGCCACAAATGTCGGTTATCGATATCGTGAAAGACCATCGGGGTTTTATGTGGTTTGCCACAACCGATGGCGTTGCCCGCTATGATGGTTATGAATTTGTGACTTTTCGTCACGACCCGGCGGACCCCCACTCGCTACCTACCAATAACGTTAATACCATGGTGCTGGATAGCGCCGGGCTGTTGTGGGTTGGCACAGATACTGGCCTGGCCGTTATTAATACCAATTCGCTGGCTTATGTTGCCGTGCCCCAATTTAGTCGGGCTGGGCCTGTGATCGAGCTGTTTCGACAACAGGAAACCGTGTGGCTCCTGCTGAAACAGCAGCTCTATCAATTTCGCGGCCTGCAAAATGTACGGTCGGTTAAATTACCTTCGACTGCTGGAACCCGCCACAGTATTATTCCTGCAGAGGGTAAGTTATTGTTCAGAGATGCCGGACAACTACTGTGGTGGCTGGCGGCAGATAATACCTGGCTGCCAGCAGAACTCCCGGCACTGACTGAAAGCAGCGGCCTGTACCAGGCCGGCGAAAGCCTGTTCTGGTTTACGCCTGAGCAGTTTTATGTTGCACCACTGAATGATATAAGCGCCATGCGCAGCGTTGAATGGCCAACCCGATACGCTAAACATCTAATGACCCTGGTTAGTTTTGTTCACCAGCGCAATAATGGGGATTACTGGGTGGGTATTCACGGGCATGGTATTCTGGTGTTTGATAACCAGTTGCAATTTAGTGATCATATAAAGTCCTATCCACAATCAGAGAGGTCGCTTAGTACCGCTGAAAGCAAGTCAGTTTTCGAAGATGAGCAGGCTGTATGGGTGGGTTTGCTAGGCGGTGGTGTGAATGTATTCTGGAAGCGTGAAAATCGTTTTTTGCAACTCTCGGCGCAATCAGAGCCATCACTGGGTGATCCTTTTATTCGTGGGGTGGGGGAGTACGAAGAGGCTTTACTGGTGGCCACTAACACCAGGCTGGCAGTGTACAGTGATAATGGTCTGCAGTATGAGCAGCAGAAAGACATATCCGCAGAGGGGGAATGCGCTCACGTTAACACGTTCCCGGTAAGTTACGTTACCCGTCGGGGCGAACTTTGGGTGGGCGGCGATAATAAACAGGAAGGCGACTGCAACCTGTTTAAACTGGAGTCAGAACGTCATGTGCTAACGCCTGCTCGTGGGCTGATGGCGGCTAATAACGATAAGATTACCGCCATGTTCGAAGATCATGAAGGGTACCTATGGGTCGCATCACTCAATGGTTTATACCGCATTGCTCAACAGGCAAGCGAAGACTTTAGCTGGCTCTATGAGGCTGCCGGCATCCCCAAAAATCAAATTATCTGGCATATCTCACAAGATGCTGACCACCGGTTGTGGCTGGCAACCCATCATTCAGGTATTTTGCTGGTAGACCCTCTTAACCAAAGTGTGAAGCGTTTGCATGCCGACTCTGAGCCGCCAAATGGGTTACCGCCCGGGCAGATTAAAACTGTGCTGCATGCCTCCAACGGTGTTACCTGGGTTGGGTCCAGCCTGGGGTTATATCGCTTTGACCGCAAAACCGAAACCTTCTCTGGTTTTACGGTTAAGGATGGCTTAGCCAATGCACATATCTACGGTTTGCTGGAAGATGACGCTGGCAACCTTTGGATGAGTACCAACGATGGCTTAAGTCGATTCTCTCCTAGTAGCGGGCAGTTCTGGAACCTGTCAGTGAATGATGGCTTGCAGGGGCGGGAGTTCAATACCGGCGCTTACTTAAAGCGGCAGAATGGCCATCTGGTGTTTGGTGGTATTAACGGCGTGACGCAATTCGATCCGGCTCAGGTGACGCCTCAGGTTAACGCATCAAGGGTGCAAATAAGCCGATTGCGTTTGCTCGATGAATCTCGGGAGGTGGCAATAACACCTCCGCAGAAGGGCCCGTTAAGCTTAAATTATGATCACGTTCAACTGGCACTTTCCGTCAGTAATCTGGATTTCATTAATCAGCAGGAGGTGGCCTATCGTTATCAGCTGTTGCCGCTGAGCAAGCAATGGGTAAGTATTTTGCCGGGCGAAAATGCTATTTATTTTTCACAACTGCCCAGTGGAGCCTTCGAATTGAACATACAATCGCGTAATCACGATCAGCAATGGAGTGAACCTCAGCGCTTGCTGGCGATTACCGTTACGCCGGCGCCGTGGTTTACCTGGTGGGCGTTTTGTTTGTATGCGATAGCTGCTGTTGGAGTACTGACCCTGGGTTACCAATGGCGGCTAAGACAGCTCCGGCAGCGCCAGCAGCAACTGGAAGGG
>MDTF01012622.1_pt1 | contig 30025 bp, 26 predicted proteins | sample 811191 | NCBI WGS metagenome assembly MDTF01 (sample SAMN05326649, study PRJNA326480) | marine metagenome | isolation source: seawater | place: Southern Ocean | collected 2011 | reverse complement strand
TAGTTCGTTATCTGGGTTAGCTGCTTGAGTCTAAGCGTGAGTTTAGACCTAGAGAAATGACTGCTTTAATGACAGAACCCGGCTTACAGACTATCTAGCAAATATAAATTTTCCCTCTAAATAAACTTAAAACTTAAAATTTCGAGCTTTGGGCTCAAATAATATTGTGTTGACTAGTTTAAATTAAACCCATAACATCCCATAAAAGCCCAAATTGGAGGTTTATTGAAGAATTTAAAAAAAAGGTTTTTAGAAAATTATGTTTTTATCAAGCTACGAAAACAAACTAGACAAAAAAGGGAGGGTTTCTGTGCCAGCTAGCTTTAGATCTCACTTAAGCTCGTTAGGTTATAATGGGTTCGTCTCATATCCTTCATTTAATCATGAAGCATTAGAGGCCTGTTCCCAAGATAGAATAGAAAAACTTTCAAGCACGATAGATTCATTGAATCCATTTGAAGAAAAAAGGGATTTTTTTGCAACTTCGATTTTATCTGAAAGTATAAGTTTACAATTTGATAGTGAGGGTAGAGTTTTAATTTCAGAGAAATTATTAAATCATGCAAAAATTAAAAATAATATTTTATTTGTTGGGTTGGGAAAAACTTTTCAAATTTGGGATTCAAAATCTTTTGAAAAATTTAAATTGGTTGCAAGAAAAAAAGCGTATCAAAATAGATCAAGTTTAAAATGGGATAACAATCTAACAGGGGAGAAAAAATGACTATAAGAATAGGTGGTGGAGAACTCAAGGAACTAAAACCAAGAATTTTAGTTTTAGGTGTTGGTGGCGCAGGAGGAAATGCAATCAACGCGATGATAGAAGCTGGACTTCAAGGGGTTGAATTTGTTGCAGTAAACACTGATGCCCAAGATTTAAAAATGAGCAAAGCTGATGCAAGAATTCAAATTGGAACAAATCTTACAAAAGGCTTAGGAGCTGGAGCAAAACATGACATCGGACAAGCTGCAGCCGATGAATCTTTAAATGAAATAATTAATTTTTTAAAAGGTGCTAATATGGTTTTCATTACTGCAGGAATGGGTGGCGGAACAGGAACTGGGGCTTCAAATGTAATTGCTAAAGCGGCAAGAGAATTAAATATTTTAACAGTTGGTGTGGTAACACTCCCTTTCTCATATGAAGGTCCTAAAAGAATGAGAAGAGCTATAGAGGGAATGAATTCACTTAAAAAACATTTAGACACTTCAATAATCGTACCGAATCAAAATCTTTTTAAAGTTGCAAGTGAAACTACAACTTTTGAAGACTCTTTTAATTTGTCTAATGATGTTTTAAAATTTGGTGTCCAAAGCATTACTGATCTCATGGTTAAACCAGGAATTATCAATTTAGATTTTGCCGATGTTGAAACTGTTATGAGCTCAATGGGCAAAGCCATGATGGGTACTGGAGAAGCAGAAGGAGATAACAGAGCCCTAACTGCAACCGATATGGCTTTAAAAAATCCTTTAATTGACGACTATTCTCTTCAAGGCGCTAAGGGTTTATTAGTTAATATTACCGGAGGAAAAGACATAACACTTTTTGAAGTAGATCAGGCAGTAAATAAAATAAGAGCTGAAGTTGATCCTGAAGCTGAACTTATTTTTGGAGCTATTAAAGATGACTCTCTTAATGGAAAAATGAGAGTATCTATAGTCGCTACCGCTCTAGATGGCCAAGTTGCTAATACAAATGGAGTTGTGAATATGGTTAGTCGTATTCAGAATAGAAATAGCGGATATTCAGACGGATTATTTTCTACCAAGGGAACTGTAATTCCAAATAATACTTATAGTACTTCTGGAGCATCTATCGGTGCAACTGCTTTAAAGCTAGAAGATGAATTTGAAACAAACACAGAAGTACAACATTCCATTAACACCGAACAAGAAACTGACGTTAAAGATGAAACAACACCATTAAATCCAGGTAAAACTAATGAAGAAATCTTTTATGAGAACACCGATCAAGATTTAGCAGAAGAGATTTTATTTGAGGATAATAGCATAGAACAGGTTTCTTCAAACAATCATTCTCATTTAACACCAGAAGAAGAATATACCCCAAAACTTTTTACTGAGGAACCTAACTCAGAAGAAGAAAACAATTCTTCGATATCAGGACAAGAACAAAAACTTTTTGACCAAGAAAAAAATCAAGAAGATGATTTTGAAATTCCTGCGTTTTTAAGAAGACAAAAGTTTTAATGAAAAGAAAAAAACAATATGAATACTTACATCACATCACTGGAAAAAAAACATTTTCCAGTGATGCTAGATGAAGTCATACAAATTTGTAATTTATCAAAAAAAAATCTTTTGATCGCAGACTGTACATTTGGAGGCGGTGGCTATTCAGAAAAATTATTAAAATTTTCAAATATAAACGTAGTAGCTCTTGATAGAGACAGATCAACAATTGAGCGTGCGGAAGTATTACGAATTAAATTTCCAAATCAATTTACGTTCCATAATGAAAAATTTAGCGATTTAGACAAGGTTATTAAAACTGAAAATAAGCCGGATGTAATTATTTTTGATTTAGGTCTGTCTACCTTTCAGCTTCAAGATTACAGCAGAGGTTTTTCTTTCAAAGCTACAGATAAAATTGATATGCAGATGGGTCTTTCAGATATTTCTGCCGAAGAAGTGATCAACACATTAGATGAAAAAAATCTTAAATTAGTAATTAAAATTCTTGGAGAAGAACAAGAAGCTAGTCGAATTGTAAAAAATATAATTAAAGCCAGAAAAATAAAAAAAATTGATACAGTTCTTGAATTAGTAAAAATTATAGAATTAAGTAAAAAAAAAATTATAATAGAAAAATTAATGTTTGTACTAAAACTTTTCAAGCACTAAGAATATTTGTAAACAAAGAAACCTCAGAACTTATAGATGGCTTAATTAAAGCAACTCAGCTTATTAAATATGGAGGAAAAATAATTACCATAAGTTTTCATTCAATTGAAGATAAAATTATTAAATATTATTTTACTAATTATTCACCTAACAAATCTAATCCTTCTAGATATATGCCAAGTCAAAGTAATCAAAAAAATTCATTTTTTGAAAAATACAAAAATAATTTTTTAACACCTAGTTCTAAAGAGATAATTAAAAATCCAGCTTCTAGATCTGCTAAATTAAGATATGCAATTAGAACGGAACAAACTTTTAGCAACCCAAAAGAATTTAAAGAAAAATTTAAAAGGTATCTAGATATTGAAAATGTTTCGATTTAATAAAAAAAATTTAATTATATCTTTAATCTATGTCTCATTTTTTATCGCCATACCTATTGTAAAGAACGAAACAAGATTCATTGAAAAGAAAATTCGAAATTACAAAAGTCAGATATTATCTTTAGAAAAAAATTTATTAGAGGCCCATTTAGAATTTTATTATTTAACCTCGCCAGAAATTTTATCAAGCAAGGTAAAAGAAAATATTGATTTTAAATATGAGAATTTAAATATTTCTCAAATTTATTTAAATCTTGAGGATTTTATTGATGAACAAAAAAAAATAACAAAAGTATTAATCAATGAAAAATAAAAAAAATAAAAATTTAATCAACCAAAATCAAAAATCCTTCTTTTTTGAAGATTTTCTTGAAATTAGTCAAAAACAAAAAACAACATATAAATCTAAGATTTCTGACGAAAGACTTTATGTTTTATTTTCTGTATTTTTTTCTTTAATACTTATTTTTTCAATTTCTATTTTGACTATTTCAGTTCAGCCATCTAATTTTCAGGTATATAAAGAAATCGGTCAAAACTCATTAATTCTTAGAAGAGACGTGGTAGATAGAAATGGTGAATTAATCGCGAGAAACATTAATTCTTATCACGCGGCAATAAAACCTAATCTGATAAAAAATAAAGAAAATTTCGTTTTAAATATTAAATTAAATTTTCCTGAAATTTCTTTACCTAAATTAAGAATAAATTTAAAAAATAAAAAATATTTTTATTTAAAAAAAAGATTGACTGAAGAAGAAAAAAATAAATTGTGGTCTTTTGGCGAAAAAGGAATAATTATTGAACCTTTTCAAAGAAGAGTATACCCACAAGGAAAATTATTTAGTCATATTCTTGGCCAAATTGATGATGATAACTATGGAATTTCTGGAATTGAAAAATTTTTTGATATTAATCTAACTGATAAAAAAAAAATAAATGATTCTTTATTTTTAACATTAGATACAAATATTCAGTTTCTGATTAAGACTGAGTTAAAAAAAGCCATGAATGATTTTAAGGCTAATGCTGCGGGAGCCTTGTTAATGGATGTTACTAATGGCGAAGTTTTATCTTTAGTTTCTCTTCCAGATTATAATGTGAATGTTAGAAAAGATTTAACTGATCTTAAATACATGAATCAAATTACAAAAGGTGTTTTTGAACTAGGCTCTGTATTTAAAACTTTTACACTTGCATTAGCTATTGAAGAAAATATCTTATCACCAGAAACGATTATTGAAAATATACCTAACGAAGTAAAATGCTCTAAATATTCCATACAAGACATACATGAATTCCCAGAAAAATTATCTGCAGAAGATATTTTAATAAGATCTTCCAATATAGGATCCTTAATGATTGGGAGAAAAATAGGTGAAAAGAAATTAAAAAAATTTCTTGAAGATCTTGGGCTTTTGAAAACTATAAACTTCGAGTTGGAAGAAATTGGCAAACCTATAAATTTTAATTGGGAGAAATGTAAATTAGAAACCGTATCTTATGGTCACGGAATTACAACAACTCCATTACAAGCTGCGGCTGCTTATGCCGCTATAACGAATGGCGGTCATACTATTAGTCCAACATTAATTTTAGAAAAAAAATTAAATATTTCAAATCAACATTCTGTGATTTCTAAGAACACAAGCGATCAAATAAATAAAATTTTAAGAAAAGTGGTAACTAATAGAGATGGAACTGGAAGTTTTGCTAATGTTTCTGGTTATGATGTTGGCGGCAAGACAGGAACATCTAAAAGTTACACCGATAAAAATAAAAACATAAATACTTTTATTTCTATATTTCCATCAATACAGCCAAAATATGTTCTGCTCATTATTTTAGATGATCCAAAAGGTGCTCCACATATTTCTTATAATTATCGAGGCAATATAGTAACAAATATTTTAAGAAATGAAGCTGGTTGGAATTCTGTTTATGTTACAGGCAAAATAATAGAAAAAATTGGACCTATTTTAGCCATAAACAATAAAGAAGTTCATAATACTTATGTTGTTAAAAAAAATAATTAAAAATTTACCAATAGAAATTACAAATATTAACATTAAAGGTTTGTCTTCAGATAGCAGACAAATCAAAAAAAATTATTTATTTTTCGCACTAAAGGGAACAGCATCTAGTGGAGAAATGTATATTTTAGATGCAATCAGAAGAGGAGCAAGTGTAATTGTTTGTAGTTCGAAATGTAAAATTAAAAATAATAAAGTTGCAATTATTAAAGTTCAAAATATATCTGAAGTTCTCACTTCTGCCTGTAATATTTTTTACCCTGTAAAACCAAGAAATATTATTGCTGTTACTGGTACAAATGGCAAGAGTTCAGTAGCTGAGTTTTATTATCAAATACTTACTATGCAAAAAATTCCAGTTGCATCTATTGGGACGCTAGGAATTAAAATTAAAAATAAAATTAAAAAAACTAACCTAACAAGCTTAGATATTATATCTTTACATAAAGAGCTTTCAAGAATTAAGAAAAAAGGCATTAATTACGTAATTTTAGAGGCTTCTAGCCACGGTTTGTCACAAGGGAGACTTAACGGGCTAGATTTTAAAATTGCAATTTTTACTAATTTTTCACAAGACCATTTAGACTACCACAAGAGTATGGAAAGTTATTTGAGTGCTAAATTAATTTTATTTTCTAAATTATTAAAAAATAATAATATTATAGCTGATAATCGAATCAAAGAATTCATAAAATTAAAAGAAATAGCTAAAAATAGAGATCTAAATTTATTAACCATAGGAACAAAAAATTCTACTATTAAAATAAATTCATTTAAAAGTATAAAAAATTCGCAACAACTATCTTTTAAATACAATAAACAAAAATACACACTGGAAGTTCCTTTAATTGGCTTTTTTCAAATCAAAAATCTATTAATGTCCATTCTTGCGGCTAAACTTTCAGGTATAAATATAAATAAAATATTAAAAAATATAAAAAAAATTAAAGAGGTAGATGGTCGACTCCAATTAATAAAAATTTTACCAAATAGAACAAAAGTTTTTATTGATTATGCCCATACACCAGATGCTCTAGAGACTTCGCTTAGAACATTAAAAGAGCATTATAATATCAAACCAGACATTGTATTTGGGTGTGGAGGTGAAAGAGATAAGGAAAAGAGGCGTATCATGGCAGAAGTTTGTGAAAGACACGCAGAAGAAATTTATATAACAGACGATAACCCAAGAAATGAAAATCCAAAATTAATTAGACAAATGATTATTTCTGGCTTTAAAAAAAAAAAAATTCACAATATATCTTTAAGGCCAAAAGCTATTACAACAGCTATTAATAACTCAAAACCAAATGGAATCATTCTTGTTGCAGGCAAAGGGCACGAAACTACTCAAATATATAAAAATAAAATATTGAAATCTTCAGATAGAGCAATAATTGAAAAAATTAATGTAAAATTACTTAAACATAATAAAAAAAATTATAATAAAATTTTTAATACTAAAATTATCCATAAGGTAATTAAAAAAGATAATATAAAATTTGAAGGTGTCTCAATAGATTCTAAGCAAATAAAAAAAGATAATCTTTTTATTGCAATAAAAGGTAAAAATTACGATGGTCATTCTTTTGTAAAAGAAGCATTAAAAAACAAAGCAAGTTTTTGTATTGTTGAAAAAAATATTAAAAATATAAAAAAAAATAAATTAGTTAGAAGCACCAATACAATTAATTTTTTAAACAAACTAGCTGTACAAAAAAGAAAATATTCAATAGCAAAAATAATTGCTGTAACTGGAAGCTCAGGCAAGACTACATTTAAAGCTCTAATTGGCAACTTATTAAATAAATATGGAAAAACATACTTTTCAAAAAAATCTTATAATAATCATTTTGGAGTGCCTTTAAGTTTGAGTAATTTAGAGAATGATCATAAATATGGAGTTTTTGAAATTGGGATGAGTAAACCTGGTGAAATACGAAAACTTTCTTGTTTAGTTAAGCCAGATATAGCGATAATTACTAATATTGGAGAAGCACACATAGAAAATTTTAAAAATTTAAATGATATTGCAAAAGCAAAATCAGAAATTATTCAAAATATAAATAAAAGCGGCTTTCTAATTCTTAACAAAGATAGCAAATATTTTAATTTTTTTTCAAAAATTGCTAAAAAAAAAAGAATTAAAGTTTTATCTTTCGGAAGTTCAAAAAATTCTGATGCTTTCTTAATCAAAAATAAACTGTATAAAAATTATAATCTTCTCCATTTAAAAATTCTGGAAAAAAATATTTTTTTGAAAGTTAAAAATATAAATCCCTTGATTATTTTTAATATATTATCTAGTTTATTAATTTTATCTATTTTAAACCTTGACTTGCTTAAAGTAAAAAATTTAATAAATGCGTTTAATTTTGTTGAAGGAAGAGGTAAAACTTACGTTATAAAAAGGTACAAAAACAAATTTAATTTTATTGATGAAAGTTATAATGCGAATCCTTCTTCGGTAAAAAATGCAATTTATAATTTTTCAAATATAAAAAAAAATAATTCCAAAAAATATTTGTTACTTGGTGACATGCTGGAATTAGGAAAAAAATCAGGTACTTATCACGAGAATTTATCGCGTTTTATCAATAAAAGTGACATTGATAAGCTGTTTATATTTGGGAAAAATGCTTTTAAAACTTACCAAAAAACTTATAAGGCTAAGCAAGGAAATATTTTGCAAAATATAAATGATTTCGATGAAGTTTTTTCTAATCTAATAAAAAAAAATGATTATTTAATGATTAAAGGTTCAAACGCTACAGGTTTAAATGCCCTGTCTAAAAAAATTATTAGGGGAAAGAAATATGCTTTATAGTTTTTTTTCATCTCTTGTGGAGCAATATTCTTTTTTGAATGTTTTTAAATATATTACGGTTAGAATAGCCTTATCTGTAATTACTTCTTTTATAATTGTTTTCCTAATTGGAGAACCATTGATAAAAATATTTGAAAAAAAGCAAATAACAGGACCCATAAGACAAGACGGTCCAATCGATCACATTATTAAAAAATCAGGCACACCAACTATGGGAGGATTAATTATTATATTAGGAATATTTCTTGGAACCCTTTTGTGGGCAGATCTAAAAAATGTCTATATTTTAACTGTAATTTTTGTTTCTTTAAGTTTAGGACTTTTAGGTTTTTGTGATGATTTATTAAAAATTAAACTCAAAAATTCAAGAGGATTAGACTCAAAATTAAAATTTTTAGGTCAACTTTTTATTGGATGTCTGGCAATTTTTATTTTAGACCAAAATTCTAACCACCAATATTTAAATAATTTATATTTTCCATTTTTTAAAAATGTAGTTTTACCTATGGGTATATTTTTTATACCTTTTGCACTTTTTGTAATTGTTGGCTCATCTAATGCTGTTAATCTAACTGATGGTTTAGATGGTTTAGCGACGGTACCTGTCATGTTAGTTGCTCTATCTTTTACCTTGATAAGTTATGTTGTTGGTAATGCAATTTTTGCTGAATATTTAAAAATTCCTCATATCGCTAACGCAGGAGAATTAAGTATTTTTTGTGGAGCAATTTTTGGATCTTGTTTAGGTTTTCTTTGGTATAATGCCCCACCGGCAAAAATATTTATGGGTGATACAGGTTCACTATCACTAGGTGGTTCATTAGCTACTGTTGCAATCATAGTTAAACATGAAATAGTTCTAGCAATTATAGGAGGTCTTTTTGTACTTGAAACTTTGTCGGTAATTATTCAAGTTTTATCATTTAAATTAACTGGAAAAAGAGTTTTTAGAATGGCCCCTATACACCATCATTTTGAAAAAAAAGGATGGCCTGAGTCTACGGTAGTAATAAGGTTTTGGATCATAGCAATTATTTTAGCATTGATTGGTTTAGCTACATTAAAACTAAGATAATTAATGAAAATAATTCAACCAATAAAAGAAAATTCATATGCTATTTATGGTCTTGGTTTATCAGGAACTTCAACATTTAAATTTCTAAAAAGAAAAAAAGTAAAAAAAATTTATACATGGGATGATAAAAATAAATTCAAAGATAAAAAAAAATTTTATTTTTTTAAAAAAAAACTTAATGAAGTTAATTATATTGTAATAAGTCCGGGAATTAATATTAAAAAAACGAGATTTAAATCAATTTTATTTAAAAATAAAAAAAAAATAATCACTGATTTAGATTTGTTTTATATGCAAAGAATACCAGTAAAATCCATAGTAGTCACTGGAACTAATGGAAAGTCAACAACTTGTAAATTAATACAACATGTTCTTAGAACAAATAAATTAGACGCTCAGTTAGGAGGAAATATTGGAAAACCTATTTTAGATCTAAAAATAAATAAAAAGTCTATTGTGATTATAGAGGCCTCTTCATTTCAATTATCTTGCTCGAAATTCATTAAACCTAAATTTGCAGTATTATTAAATATTACTAAAGATCACTTAGATTGGCATGGCACTATTGAAAATTATAAAAACTCTAAATTTAACGTATTTGCAAAACAAGACAATCAAGATTATGCTTTACTGAGCAATCAAGAACTTATTAAACAATTTAGAAAAAAACTTTTCTTGAGTAAGTTAAAAAAAGTGCAATTACACAATGAAGAAAAAAATTTTAAAAAATATATTACAAATAAATATTTAATTTCTGAGCCAAACTTAAAAAATGTATCGTTTGTTTATAAATTATCAACTATTCTCAAAATTAAAAAAAAAATTATTTTAAAAGCATTAAATACATTTAAAGGACTTTCACATAGAAATGAAATATTTTACAAAAAACATGGAATAACATTTATTAACGACTCCAAAGCCACTAGCTTTGATGCCACCAAATACACTTTAAAAAATAACAAAAATATTTTTTGGATAGTGGGCGGATATCCTAAACTAGGAGATAGATTCAATCTCAACAAAGTAAGTAAAAATATTATAAAATCATATATTATTGGTAAAAATACAAATTACTTTAAAAAACAAATAGGAAAATCAACGAAATATAAATTATCTTTCAATTTAAAAAAAGCGATGCAAGATATTTTTAAAGATTTACTTTTGTTAAACAAAGCACAAGCTACGGTCCTTTTGAGTCCAGCAAGTTCCTCATATGATCAATTTAATAATTTTACCGAAAGAGGAGATCAGTTTAAAAGGTTAACAATGAAATATGCTAAAAAACTTTAATAGCAATTCCAAAAATTATTGGAAAGATATAGATAAAACTATTTTTTTAAGTTTTCTATTATTATTTATTTTGGGTATTTTTTTTTCTTTTGCTTCAACATCTTCGCTAGCTGGTGAAAGGCTAAACAAAGACTATTATTTTTTTTTCTCTAAACATTTTGTGTTTGCAATTGCTTCTATTTTTTTGATGATTTTAATATCTTATTTTCAATATAGTTTTTTGAAAAAAATATTAATTCCTATTTTTCTGATTTCATTAGTCGCACTATCTTTAGTGCTATTTTTTGGCGTAGAGGTAAAAGGGTCAAAACGATGGTTAAATCTATTTTTTTTTAGGTTGCAACCTATAGAGTTTCTAAAACCTTTTTTTATTGTAATAATTGCAAAAATCTTATCTAAAGAAAACCAGACTGCCCCAAATATCTCTTATTTTTTTAGTTTTCTATGTTTAACTATACCCTGTGTAATTTTATTGAACCAACCAGATGTAGGTCAGACAATTCTATTAGTTTTGTCCTGGATTTCTGTAGTCTTTGTTTCAGGAATAAAATTGATTTATATATTTAGTCTTTTTGGACTAACCATACTTTTTATCGGAAGCATGTTATTTATTTTTCCTGATAAATTTGCTTATGTATTTAAACGAATAGAAGTTTTCTTCGATCCATCAAAAGGTGATCGAGTTCAATCTGGTAAAGCGTTAGATGCCATTAAAGAAGGTGGGCTAACTGGTCAAGGTATGGGCGAGGGTACTCTAAAATATAGCGTTCCTGAAGCTCATACAGATTATATCATATCAGTAATATCAGAAGAATTTGGTTCAATTATTTCAATATTTTTAGTTTGTATTTTTTTATATATCTCATTTAAAGTTATTAAATTTGCTCTTCTAGAAAATGATAAATTTATAAAAATTTCTCTTTGTGGACTTATAAGTCTTTTAATTTTTCAAACTTTTATTCACATTGGAGTCAATACAAGCTTATTACCGACCACTGGCATGACATTACCTTTTTTAAGTTACGGTGGATCATCAATGTTTGGTAGCGCTATGCTTGCAGGGATGGTTTTAAATTTTACAAAAAAAAAAATTAACAATGAAAACATTTAAAAAAAATAAAAAAATATTAATTGCTACCGGGGGAACAGGTGGGCATGTTTTTCCAGCTTATAGTTTAGCAAAAAATTTAATTAAGAATAATTATGAAGTAGAAATTGTAACGGATAAAAGAGGTTTTAAATTTTTAGAGAAATATAAAAACTTAAAAATAATTATAAATAATTCTACAACCATATTTAAAAAGAAAATAATAAGTGTTATTTTTTCAATTTTTATTATTTTGTTTTCTTATTTAAAATCTTTATTAGTTTTACATAGAGTCAAACCTGCATTAGTTTTTGGGATGGGTGGACATGCTTCATTTCCTATTTGTTTAGCAGCCAAAACATTAAATATCCCTTTTATTATTTATGAAAATAATCTTTTATTAGGGAAAAGTAATAGTTATTTAATGTCATTAGCCTCTAAAGTTTTTATCGCCTATGCAGATGTTGAGGGTATTAAAGAAAAATTTATGTCAAAAGTAGTTGTTACAGGAAATATAATCAGAGAAGAAATATTAAATTTTAATAATAATAAAAAAAATTTATCTGGAGCATTAAATATTTTGATATTAGGAGGAAGCCAAGCAGCCAAATCATTTGGAGAAAATTTTCCAAAAATATTTAAGAAATGCATTGAAGAAAATATAAAAATAAAAATATTTCAACAATGTACTAAGTCTCAGAATATACAACTTAAAGATGAATATAAACACTTGAAAATTAATTATGAATTGTTTAATTTTACTAATAATATTTTAGAATACTTCTCACAAGCCGAATTAGTTATTACTAGAGCAGGGTCTTCAGTAACAGCAGAACTAATTAATTGTAAAATACCATTTATTTCTATTCCATATCCGTATTCGGCAGATGCTCATCAAGATAAAAATGCCTTATATTTTGAAAAAAAAGGATACAGTTTTTTAGTTAAAGAAAAAGAAATTAACGAAAAGCTATTCCCTTTGATTAAATCAATTTATAGCGATAGAGGAATATTAAAAAAATTAATAGAAAAACAAGAAAACCATTCTGATACAAATGTATTTTTTAAAATCAATAAAGAAGTAAAAGATTTAATAAATGAGCAAAATTAAACTAGGAAAACAAGAAGTAATTTATTTTATAGGCATTGGAGGGATAGGCATGAGTGGACTGGCCCAAATAATGAAAACAATGGGCTTTAAAATTGAAGGTAGTGACATCAATAGAAATAAAAATACAGATAATTGTAAAAAGTTAGGTATTAAAATTTTAATAGGCCATAATAAAAAAAATATTAACAAAGCCACTATTGTAGTTAAGTCATCAGCTATCCAGCCAAGCAACGTTGAGTTGTTAGAATCAAAAAAAAAAAACATTCCTATTTATGATCGAATTGAAATGTTAGCAAATATAATTGATTTAAAAAAAAAAATAATTATTACTGGATCTCACGGCAAAACCACCACCACTTCTCTCGTAGCAAAAATAATATCAACTGCAAAATTAGATCCAACTATTATAAATGGAGGGGTAATTAATTCACTAAAAAATAATGCAAAATTAGGTCGGGGAGAATGGGCTATAGTGGAAGCAGACGAGTCAGACGGAAGTTTTTTAAAAGTACCAATAAATTATTCAATTGTTACTAATGTGGACAAGGAACATTTAGACTATTATAAAAATTTTAATAAATTGATAGAATCTTTCAAGCTATTTATTGAAAAAACCCCACCGATAGGAAAATCTTTTTTGTGTCTAGATGACTTAAATTTAAAGCAAATAATTAAAAAATTAAAAATAAAAAATTATTACACATATGGTTTTCACAAAGATTCAAACTATCAAGTGTGTAATTTAAAGTATGAAATAAATTATACAAAATTTGATTTAAAAATAAAAAATGTTGGTTTTAAAAAAATTCATATCAAAAATATTTTATTAAATTTAATTGGTAGACACAATGTCCTAAATGCTAGCGCAGCAATTAGCTTATGTTTAAATTTAGGTTTAAGTATAAATATAATTAAAAAAGCTTTAAAAAACTTTTCAGGAGTTCAAAGGAGATTAACGAAAGTTTTTAAAAAAAACAAGATAGAGTTCTACGATGACTACGCTCATCATCCTACAGAAATAAAGTGTGTACTTGAAGGCTTTAGAAAAGTTGCATCAAAAAGAAAAATTATTGCTGTATTTCAACCTCATAGGTACTCTAGAATTAAAAGTTTAAAATCAGAATTTACATCATGCTTTAAAGATTCTGATCAAGTAATACTTTGTCCAGTATATGCTGCCGGTGAACCCATTGACAATGAATACAATGATAAAAAATTTGCTCAATTAATTTCAAAATTTTCTAAAGCACAAGTAATACTTATTAAGGATGAAAATGATTTAAATAAATATTTAAAAAAAAATTTAATTAGAGATGAAATTGTAATAGGCATGGGAGCAGGAACAATATCAAAATGGATGTATAATTTAAAAAATATTTTATGAAATTAATATCTAAAGAAATAGAATCAAAATTTAAAAAAAAAATTTTACTTAATGAAAAATTGGCTAATTATAGTTGGTTTAATCTTGGTGGACCGTCTGAAGTTTTTTTTAAACCTGGCAGCATACAGGACTTAATTTTTTTTTTAAAAAATGCTAAACCAAAAAAAATTACTATTTTAGGAGCTGGATCAAATACATTAATAAGAGATGGTGGTGTTAGAGGAATTACAATAAAATTAAGTTCTGCCTTTTCTTATTTAAAATTACTATCTGATAACATTATAGAAGTAGGGGCATCAACACTAGACAAAAAAATAGCTGATTTCGCATTAGAAAATTCATTAACAGGATTAGAATTTTTATCATGTATACCTGGTTCAATTGGTGGAGCGATAATAATGAACAGCGGGTGCTACGGTGAAGATATTTCACAAATACTTCATTCTGTCAAAGTTGTTGATATTTATGGAAATGAAAAAGATATTTTAGCTTCCGATATTAAGTTTTATTACAGAGATAGTAACCTAGGACAAAACTTGATAATTACTGGCGTTAAATTACAAGGTAAAGTTTCCTTAAAAAAAAAAATTCAAGACAAACAACAAGTTTTAATTCAACAAAAAAAAAATTCTCAACCAAGTCAAATAAAAACTGGCGGGAGCACTTTTAAAAATACAAAAAATAAAAAAGCGTGGGAGCTGATTAAGGAATCAGATTGTCAAAATCTACAAATCGGCAATGCAAAAATATCTGATAAACACTGTAATTTTTTTGTTAATGACGGTAAAGCAACTGCGAAAGAATTAGAAGATTTAATTAATAAAGTGAAAGAAACAGTATATCAAAAGACTAAAATTAAATTACAATTAGAAATTAAAATAATTGGTAACAATAATTAAAAAAATGAGACAGAAAACTATTTTAGTAGTTCAAGGTGGGGTGTCTAGCGAAAGAGAAATAAGCTTAAAATCTGGAAAAGCCTGTATTAAAGCAATAAAAGAGTTAAAACATAAAGTCATATCTTTTGATCCTGCTAAAGAACATTTGAGTAAAATTAAAAAATATAAAAAAAAAATAAATCTGATTTTTAACGCTCTGCATGGAAAAGATGGTGAAGACGGTGTAGTGCAAAGTTTTTTTGAATATTTCAAAATACCCTACACTCATTCGGGTATAGTTTCTTCAATGAATGCTATGGATAAGGTTATATCAAAAAAAATCTTTAAAAAAAACAATCTTTTAACACCAAATTATATTTCTATAAACTCAGTTAATTATTTAAAATTTTTAAAAAAAAAAGATTTAACCAATTTAAATTTTAATTATCCAATGGTTGTTAAACCTTCTAATGAAGGGTCAAGTATCGGCGTAGAAATATGTAAAAATTTTAATCAACTAAAAAAATCTATAGTTAAATTGATAAAGAGTTATAAAACTTTAATTATCGAAAACTATATAACAGGACAGGAAATTCAGGTTGCAGTTATTAACGGTAAAGCTTTAGGTGCGATTGAATTAAAACCAAGAAGAGAATTCTATGATTATAAAGCAAAATATTCTAAGTCCGCTCTTACAAAACATATTATGCCGGCTCACATAAATAAAAATGATTATAACATCGTTTTAAAATTGGCAGAAAAAGCACACCGAGTTTTAAACTGTAGAGGCGTTACCCGATCTGACTTTAAATTTACTAACAATAAGTTTTATTTGCTAGAAATTAATACTCAACCAGGAATGACGAACTTGTCTTTAGTTCCTGAAATAGCAAAATATGTAGGTATATCATTTAATGATCTTGTAAAAAAAATCATCGATGATGCAACCATTAATAGATGAAAAGTTCGTTAAAATTATATTTTCTTTTATTTATTTTTTTTATTTTAACAACATATAATACTAAAGATGACAAAGAGGTTTCTAGTTTTTTTTTTCCAATAAAAAAAATCTTAATAGAAAATAATATAGCCACTAATTCATCGGAAATAAGGTCTGATTTTAAATTTTTAATAGATAAAAGTTTAATTTTTTTAAACAAAGAAAAAATTTTAACAATTACTAGAAAGTACGATTTTATATCAAATATTCATTTAAAGAAAAAATATCCAAATACTTTAAAAATTAAAATAATAGAAAAAACACCAGTCGCCACTCAAATAATAAATAAGAAAAAATTTTATATAACTAAAGATAATACAAAAATAAACTTTGTTGATCTTAAAATTTATGAGAATTTACCTTCAATTTTTGGTGGGCATAAAAATTTTAATGACTTTTATAGTAATTTAGAAAAAAATGATTTTAAAATAAATAAGATTAAAGCTTTTTACTATTTCGAGGTTGGAAGATGGGATATTGTTCTTAAAAATGAAAAAGTCATTAAACTACCAGAAAAGAAATATCTAAAACTTTTACCAAAAATTAATTTAATGCTAATTGATAAAAATTTTTCTAAGTACAAAATTTTTGATTTTAGAATCAAAGATCAATTAATTTTAAAATAATATGCAATTAAACGAACCTTATTTAATTTTAGACCTGAATGACAACAAGGTCATTTTTTTTGTTGTTTCGTTCAATGAAAAAAAAGATTTTAAATTACTAAAAAAAATTATACTAGAAACTGAAGGCATACAAAATGGTCGTGTAATTAATATTGAAATTGTGAGTCAATTACTAAAAAAAACTATTAATACAATTGAAGACGAAACAAATTTTTTTTTCTCCAATGCAGTTGTTGTGATTGACCCAAATCAAATTAATTGTTTAAATGTTAGTGGTTATAAGAAACTAAATGGTTCTCAGGTTTCAACTGAAGACATAGCTTATATTTTAAACGACATTAAAAAAATCATATTAGATAGTGAAACCAATTATTCTTTGGTTCATCTCTTTAATTCAAATTTTTCATTAGACAGTGATAATTTAGAAAATTTACCTATTGGCTTATTTGGTGAGTTTTACAACCAGAATATGACTTTTTTTTTAGTAAAGAAAAATATTATTAAGAACATAAGATCAGTTTTTAATAACTGCGGACTAAAGATAGAAAAAATAGTTTTAAAATCTTTTGCCGAAGGTGTTTATCTTTTGTCAAATGTTCGGCCAGACAAAAATTTTACAATTTTAAGACTAGAAAAAAATAGAATTAATATTTCTTTATTTAAGAACAAATCATATATTTTTACTGAAGAATTTAACTTTGGATTTGATTTAATCATTAAAGATATATCAAAATTGTGCTCTCTTAAAATTGAAGAAGTTGATAATTTTATGAAAGAAATAGAATTAAAAAATATTTTAGAAAATGATATTGAATCTTGCTTGGAAAAAAAATTTTTTTATATTTCACCTTATAGAAAAATTAAATATCAACTAATCCTAGATATAATTACAGCTCGTGTAGAAGAACTATTTGAGATTTGCTACAAGAATAATAGCAATATAAAAAACTTAAAAAATAATGATAAAATTTACGTATATGTAGAGTCATCTAAATATTATAAAAATATTCAATATGTTTTAGCAAATAGTCAACTAACAAGTCTAGAATGCATCTTTAACAACGATACAGAACAAAGATCTTTAGCAGCAGTTAATGGAGCTTGCGAGCTTATCGGCAAAGGATGGGCAAAAGAGGCAATTCCAGTAACACACAAGAAAAAATCACTAATTACTAGTTTTTTTTCGAGACTGTTTGAGTAGTAGTTTAGTATTTTTTTGAAACATTAGTTGTTTTAGGTATGCGCACATTATTTTGTATAAGCGAAGCAATGTTAAGTACATTCCAAAAAACAATTTCAAAACAAACAGAATTTAAAGGTATTGGACTGCACAGCGGTTTGGAATGTAAAATTACAGTAATACCTGCTGGTGAAAACCATGGAATAGTTTTTAAAAGAACTGACCTTAAGCAAAACAATATTATAGAAGCAAATTTTAAAAATGTTTCTTCTGCTAAGCTTTGCACGACAATCCAAAATAAATTCAATGTAAGCGTGTCAACTGTTGAGCATTTACTAGCAGCACTTTATATAATGGATGTCGACAATGCTCTAGTAGAAATCAATAATTCCGAGGTGCCAATCATGGATGGATCCTCTAAAGAATTTGTTGAAACTATTCAAAAAATTGGAGTTAAAGAACAAAACACAAAAAGAAAATATTTAAAAATTTTAAAAAAAATTGAATTTAGAGAAAATGAAAAATTTATTTCTATAGAGCCTAATGATAATAATCTAAATGTTGATTTTGGATTGGTGTATTCCAACAATATAATTGGCAAACAAAGAAATCAAATTAATTTTTCCGATAAAGATTTGTCCAATGTTTATATGTCTAGAACTTTCTGTTTGTATGAAGATGTAGAAAAAATAAAAAAACTTGGCTTAGCTAAAGGTGGATCTCTAGAGAACGCAATTGTTGTAAGAGATGATGAAATTTTAAATTCTACAGGACTTAGAAACAGTAAAGAATTTGTAAATCATAAAATTTTAGATCTTGCGGGAGATTTTTTATTATCTGGATACAGAATCTTAGGAAGTGTAACTTGTATCCAAGGAGGCCATAACTTAAGCAATTTGTTTCTAAGAGCCTTATTAAAGGATAGGACAAATTATTCTATGATTGAACTAGAAGAATCAAAAAATACTAAACCATGTTTTAAAACATCTGTAAACAAGCTAGTAGTTAACGCATAAGACTCTTTAAAAATTTACCTAGTTAATTTAATTTGATATGAGTAACGCAATGTATCAAAAATTAACCTATTTAATTTTAATAACTTTTTTAATTTTTTCATGTTCTAAAAAAGAGCCAGAATTGAATCTGCCCGCTGATAAAGAAAAATCTTATGAAATTTACAAAGAAGCTGTCGAAAGCATGAATAAAGGAGATTTTTTTTATGCTGCTAAAAAATTTTCTGAGGCAGAAGCAATCCTACCTAAAATTGAATTCTCTGCAAGAGCATCGTTAATGTCTAGTTATTGTCTTTATATAATAAATTTCTATCCTGAAGCTGTTACAAACTTAGAGCGCTTTATAAAACAATATCCTGCAGACAAAAATGTTGCTTACGCACATTATTTAATTGCTATTACTTCATACGAACAAATTTTAGATGAAAAAAAAGATATAAAACCACTACTCAAATCTAAAGAAAAAATGCAATTTTTTATACAAAAATTTCCAGATACAGAGTATGCGTTGGATTTAAAATTTAAATTAAATTTGGTTAACAATCAACTTGCTGCAAAAGAAATGTATATTGCAAAATATTATATAGCTACACAAAAGTGGATACCAGCTATTAACAGATTAAAAGTTGTCGTTAATAAATTTTCAGAGACAGTTTTCATCGAAGAAGCCTTACATAGATTGGTAGAAGTTTATTATAGAATCGGTTTAAAGGAGGAAGCAAACGCAACTGCTGCAATTTTAGGTTATAACTATAATTCAAGTGAATGGTACACACAAACTTACAAAATCCTAAATAAGTCCTATAAATTACCAAAAAAATCAGACATTAAAAAAGATAGCGGTTTAATAAAGAGAACAATTAAAAAAATACTTAATTAAAAAAATGATCAGTAAAGAAGGTAATATAATCAAAGATTATCTCGCTAAAGTTAAATTAATAGATAAATATAATAAATCTTATTACGATAAGGATGCACCTGATATTTCAGATCAAAAATATGATGAGCTAAAAAAAACAACTTTAGAGCTAGAGAAAAAATATTTTTTTTTAAAAAAATATGAGTCAATTGAAAATAAGATTGGATTTAAGCCTTCTACAAAATTTAATAAGATAAAGCACTCCAAATCTATGCTTTCTCTTGCAAATGCATTTAGTATCAATGATATAAAAGATTTTATAAAAAAAATTGATAATTATTTGAATAATGTAAATTTAAAACTATCGTTTTCTTTAGAACCTAAAATTGATGGAATTTCAGCATCTTTAACTTATAAAGATGGAATACTAGTGAGGGGGTTATCAAGAGGAGACGGCGAGGTAGGGGAAGATATTCTTGAAAATCTTAAAACTATAAAACAAATACCTCATACTCTTAAAGCAAGAGATGTACCAAAAACTCTTGAAGTTAGAGGTGAAGTTTATATTGGAAAAAAAGATTTTGAAAAAATAAAAGATAAGTTTGCCAATCCTAGAAATGCAGCAGGAGGCTCTTTAAGGCAAAAAAATTCTCATGTTACTAAAAATATACCACTAAAATTTTTTGTTTATGGATTCGGTAAAATAGAACCTTTTGTTTTTAAAAAACAGTCAGATTTTTTAAAAAAAATAAATGAATGGGGATTTAAAACTAATCCTTATAATCTTTTAGTAAAAAATTTTAAATCAATTGATGAACAATATAATAAAATTGAAAAAATTAGATCAGATTTAGATTATGATATTGATGGACTTGTTATAAAAATTAATGATTTACCTTTACAAACACGATTAGGAAATACAGCGAATTCTCCAAGATGGGCAATCGCTTATAAATTTTCATCTGTTAAAGCTGTAACAAAAATTAATGAAATTATTATTCAAGTTGGTAGAACAGGAGCGTTAACTCCTGTTGCTAAAGTTAAACCAGTAACTGTAGGGGGAGTGGTTGTTTCTAACGCCACACTACACAATGAAGAAGAAATTATTAGAAAAGATATTAGAATTGGAGATTTTGTTACCATTCAAAGAGCAGGCGATGTTATCCCTCAAGTCGTATCTGTGGATTTAACAAAAAGAGACAAAAGATCAAAAAGATTTATTTTCCCAAAAAAATGTCTTTGTGGTTCTGGCACCATAAAAGAAATTAATGTCAACACCAAGAAAATAGATGCAGTAAGAAGATGTTTAGACACGGAACATAAGTGCCCTTTTATTGCAAAAGAAAAATTAAAACATTTTGTATCTAAAGATGCACTTAACATCGAAGGATTAGGGAAAAAAGTTGTAGACCAATTTTGGGAACTTGGATTAGTTAAAAAAGCATCAGATATTTTTAATTTAGATTATAAAAAAATAGAAAGCCTAGAGGGATGGGGCGAACTATCGGTTAAGAATTTAAAAACTGCAATTAATCAATCTTCACAAATTTTACTTGATAAGTTTATTTATTCTCTCGGAATAAGACATATTGGGCAAGAAAATGCGAAGCTTTTAGGTAATTTTTTTAAAAGCATTACTAAATTAGTCGAGCTTTTTAATTCGTCTAAGCGTGAATATTTATTAAAAAATATTGCTGAATTAGATGGAATTGGATTGGCCCAATTAAATTCTCTGGAGGAGTTTTTTTCAAATAAAATGAATAATGAAGTTATATCCTCCTTAATTAAGAATTTAAAAATAGAGAATTCTAAAGTTATAAATAAAGATGGTAAATTGAGTGGTAAGACAATTATGTTTACAGGAGGATTTGAAAAAATTAGCCGATCAGAAGCAAAATCTTTAGTAGAAGAAAATGGCGGAAAGGTACTTGGCAATATCTCAAATAAATTAAATATATTAGTCATCGGTGATAGTAAACCGACAAAATCAAAAATAGAAAAAGCTAGAGAAAGAGGAGTAAAAATTATTTCAGAACCAGATTGGTACAGATTATTAAATATTTGAACAGGCCTGTTTAAGCTGAACTAGCTCAAATTTATTCATAAATATTTTTAAGTGAGTAAATACTCTTTGATGATATTTATTTAACCAATCTTTTTCAAAAGTAGTTAAGAGTTTTTTTTCAATTAATGTTTTGTCTATAGGAACTAAAGTTAAATCTTCAAATTTTAATTTATTTTTAAATTTTTTCACATAAATTAAATTCTCAATTCGTATACCAAAGTGATTTTTTTTATAATAACCTGGCTCATTAGAAGTGATCATACCTTCTTTAAATTTAACTTTATTTCCATTAGAAATAGCCTGCGGACCTTCATGAACATTTAAAAAGTATCCAACACCATGCCCAGTGCCATGTGGATAATCTAAATTTATATCTTGTAAGAATTTTCTTGCTGACTGATCGATTTTATCTCCACAAATATTTTTATTAAGCTTGAATGAGGCAACAGCAATATGTCCTTTTAAAACTCTAGTAAAAATTTCTTTAATTTTATAGTTTTTTACATCTAGGGATAAGGTTCTTGTTACATCAGTAGTTCCATACAAGTACTGCCCACCAGAATCTACTAAATATACATCTCCTTTTCTCAATAATCGATTACTTTTTTTATCAGCTTTGTAATGAATTATTGCACTGTTAGGCCCAGAACTGGAGATAGTTGGAAAGCTTAAGTTGTGAAAAGTTTTGTTTTTTTTTCTAAATTCTAAAAGTTTTTCTTGGGCTGAAATTTCACTAATTTTTTTTATTCTAAAACTATTTTTTAACCAAAAAATAAACTTAGTTAATGCTGCACCATCATAAATATGGGATTTTATAGAATTTTTAATTTCAGTTTTATTCTTTAATGATTTTAAATAATAAATTGGATCTTGTTTTTCTATTGTTAGATTATTTTTCCTAATAATTGATTTATAAAAAATTGAGCAAGTTAAAATGTCTATTAAAATTTTTTTATTAGATATATTTAAAAAAAAATTTGGCAATAAATTAAAGTCATAAATTTTTATGTTTTTATTTATTTTATCTTTTAAAGATTTGGTAATTTTTTTTAAGTCACAAAATAACAATATTTTTCCATCTTCCTTAATAACAGCGTGCGAATTAGGTAGCGGAGAATAATCAATATCATCACCTCTTATATTCAACAACCAAGCAATATTTTCAGGTGCTGTTATAAATAAATAATTAACTTTATTTAATTTAATTAGTTTTATTAATTTAACTAACTTCTTTTTTATATTTGAACCTGCATCTTTGTCTTCAATCAAATAAAAAGGTTTATTGTTTGAGTTCGTGTCTCTTTTCCATAATAGATCAATTAAATTTACATTAATTGGTTTTAGCTTAATAAAAGAGTTATTAAATAGTCTATTTAGAGAATTTTCAGTATGAAGTTTTGGATCAAATCCTAAATTTAAATTCTTCTTTTTAAAAATACTAAAAGGGCAATCTTTAGGAACAGTACAGATTTGAAATTTGTCACCACATTGTATGTCAGCCTGAATTGTATACCTACCATCTACAAACATGTAGTTTTTATTTTTAAGTATAACAGCAAAACCAGTAGAGCCTGTAAAATTTGAAATATATTTTAAATTATCTTCAAAAGCGGCTACATACTCACCAAAAAATTTATTATTCTTTGGAATTATATAGCCGTCTAAATTAAAAGTTTTAAAAAGTTTTTTTAATTTTACTATTTTTTCCATCTTAGCATCTTATTTTTTTTATATCTCTCCCACCCTGGACTTTTATACTCATTATCAAAATCAATATTAATATCTTGATTAAATTCAAAGTCACTTTTAAATTCTGACGCAGCCTCAATCTCGTTTTTTTCTATATTTTCATCTGGAATTTCATTTATAAATCTTGAAGGTAAAGCGTCCATCCAATCCCCGTGATATGATCTTTTCATAGCAAAAGATAAATATGCTTCCTTTTTTGCTCTTGTTATCCCAACATAAGCGAGTCTTCTCTCTTCCTCTACGGCTGCATCACCTTTTTCTTCTAATGATTTTTGGTGTGGAAACAAACCTTCTTCCCATCCGGGTAAAAAAATGACATCAAACTCTAACCCCTTAGCCGCATGCATAGTCATTAAATTAATTTTTTCCCCTTCCCATTCTTTATCAGTAGCGGTGGCAAGTCCAACATGTTCTAAAAAAGATTGTAAATTGTCGTATTCATGCATTGCCCTTAGAAGTTCTTTTATATTTTCAAGTCTATTTTCATTTTCGAAATCTTTCTTATTTTTAAGCATTTCAGAATAACCTGATTCATCTAGTACAATTTTTAAAAGGTCGTAATGTTTGTTAGTTTTTGAATCTATTCTCCACTTATCAATCATTTTAGTTAACCGCATTAAGCTTATTTTAATTTTGGGTTTTAGGTCGTCAGTTTCTAATTTTTTTTTTATACAGTCTTCAAGGCACATTTTATACTGACTACCAAAACTATATAATTGATTGAGTGTACTTTCACCCACACCTCTTTTAGGGTTTTCAATTACTCTTTCTAAAGCTAAATCATCATATTTTTGATTTATGATTCTTAAATACGACACAGCATCTTTTATTTCAGCTCTTTCGTAAAACCTAGTTCCACCTAAAACCCTATAACCTAAACCTACCTTAAGAAATCTTTCTTCAAATTCTCTTGTTTGATAAATAGCCCTTACTAAAATAGCAACATTATTAAGAGAATATTTTTTCTTTAACTTATTTTCTGCAATATCACTTATATTCTCAGCTTCTTCTCGGCCAGTTTGATAACAATTAAGTTTTACTTTTTCACCTTGTTGAGCTGAGGACCAAAGTTTTTTTTCAACTCTTCCTTTGTTGTGTGAAATCAAAGTTGAAGCTGTTTCTAAAATGTTTTTAGTAGATCTATAATTTTGTTCTAATTTAAAAACTTTACAATTCTTATAAATATGATCAAAAGTTAAAAAGTTTTTTATTTCAGCACCTCTCCAGCTATAGATTGATTGATCGTCATCCCCAACACAACAAATATTTTGCTGTTCATTTACCAAAAGATTTAACCACTTATTTTGAATAAAATTAGTGTCTTGAAACTCATCCACTAATATATATTTAAAATTATTATTATAAATTTTTCTTATATCTGGGTGGTTTTCAAATAATTTTACACAATATAAAATAAGATCACCAAAATCACATGCATTAAGTTCTCTAATTTTAGTTTGGTAAATTTTATAAACTTTAAAAATAGATTTTTCTAATCCAGTAAATTTATCTTCCTTAACGTCTTCTGGAAGCAAGCCTTTATTTTTCCACTTGTCTATAAATGATAAGATAAATTGAGGTGTAATTTTCTTGGCATCTATATCTTCAGCCTTACAGATATTTCTAACTATTTTTTTTTGGTCAGTGGTGTCTAGAATAGTAAAATTTCCCTTTAAACCAATTGCTTCGGCGTGTCTCCTTAAGAATTTAACGCTAATAGAATGAAAGGTACCAAGCCACGGAACTGCAATTGACTTTTCACTTACATAGCTGAGTACTCGATTTTGCATTTCTTTTGCTGCTTTATTAGTAAAAGTTACACAAAGAATTTGGTTCGACCATGCCTTTTTGGAATTAATAATATGTGCTAATCTTGTTGTTAAAACTCTAGTTTTGCCTGAACCAGCGCCTGCAACTATTAAGTTGGGGCCTTCTGTGCTCAAGACAGCTTCTTTTTGTTCCTTGTTTAAATTTTCTATTAATTTATTTATAGAATTCATAACTATATCGAACAACTATATACTACTTATTCGAGCATTATAAATGAATAAAAAATTATATTTTATTTTTAAAAAGAAAAAAAGTTATAAAATTATTTTATATTTATTTCTGTCTTTTGTTATTATTTTTTTGGTTTATTTTTCTGTGCCAAATTTTTTTAATTATTCACCTAGAATAATCGAGGAAAGTTTAAAAAAAAATAGCAACTTTAATATTAAAAATATTTCAAATATTAAATATAAATTGTTTCCTACGCCACGACTCAGATTACTAAAAAGTAATTTAAAACTTGAAGAAAATGTTTTAGAGATAGAAGATGCTGAAGTTTATATAATCCTTAATCCATTAAATATTATTAATTATCAAAAACTTGATTATAACAGTCTTTTAATAAAAGGTGGCTCAACAAATATTGAAATTAATAAAGTTAATCAATTATTCAATTATATAAAAAAAAATAAAAAAAAAATTATTTTTAAAAAAAATAAAATTTTACTATTACAAAAAAAAAAAAAAATACTTGAAATTAACAACAGTGAAGTAAAAACCACTTTTAAAAACAATACCCAACAATTAAATATAAATGGATTTTTTTTAAATCATGAAATTTTTTTTATATTAAAAAATAAATTTAAAAATAAAAAAGATATAACTTTAAAGATTCCAGAACTTGATATATTGGCTAGCATCTTATCAGAAGAAAAAAATAATTTAAAATCCGTTGAAGGATTGGTTAATCTTGCTGTATTAAATAATTTTTTTCAATTTAATTTTATTAAAGAAAAAAATATTATAATAAAAAAAGGTTTCATAAGAAATAATTTAGTTATCTCTTCATATGAAGGTGAGATATCTATTAAGCCTCATTTTCAATTTAATTTAAATGTTGAGCCGTCCAAATTAAATATTAAGAAATTATTTCTCATAATCCAAAAAAATTTTTTTTTAGAAGATTCTCAGGGATTTGAGGTAATTAAAAAAATTAATGGAGTTTTAAACTTTAAGACAATTTTTCAAGGTAGTATAGTTTTTAAAAATAAAGAAATATTATTTCAAAATATTAAAATAGGTAGAACCACACCAATAATTTTCGATGCTAAAATTTCTCAACTAGGGAAAAAAAAAATTGAATTTAATGTACTTAAAAATATTCAATATAAAGAAAACCATACTAAAGAATTAAAAATATCAGGTTTCATTGTTCCGTCTTCTTCAAAAGTAGTTTTTGAACAAATATTATTTGATAAAAAAATTCTTACAGATATAGAAACAAAAGGTTATGAGGAAAGGTTTAAAAATGTTGTAATTAAAAACTCGCTAAATAATTTGTTTGATGAATCAAAGCTGGATGATTTTTTTAAAAATATTGTTAATTAACTTATTTAGGTTTAGTCATTAGCATAGGATTCATTATTTTGTCGTACTCTCTCACATTAAGAACACCTGATTTAATAACTTCTTCTTTTAAAGTAGTGCCATTTTTGTAGGCAATTTTTGCTATTTTTGCTGCCTTGTCGTAGCCAATTTTTGGAGCAAGTGCAGTTACAAGCATAAGCGAGTTATCTAATAAATATTTAATTCTTTTTTTGTCGGCTTTAATACCCTTTACACAATAAAGAGCAAAAGTTTTTGATGAGTCAGACATAATCTCAATTGATTGTAAAATGTTATGTATGATCAGAGGTTTAAAAACATTTAATTCAAAGTGGCCGTGAGATCCCGCAAGAGTAATTCCATTATGGTTCCCAATTACCTTAACACAAACCATAGTAACCGCTTCAGATTGTGTTGGATTTATCTTCCCTGGCATTATCGAAGATCCTGGCTCATTAGATGGCAATATCAATTCTCCATAACCTGCTCTTGGGCCTGAACCCAGAAATCTTATATCATTTGCGATTTTCATTAAACAGACCGCTGCAGTATTCATAGTCCCGGAAAAATTTACAATAGGGTCATGAGCAGCAAGAGCAGCAAATTTATTTGGCGATACTTTAAAAGGTAATTTAGTAATTTTACTAATTTCTTTAACGATTTGTTTGTCAAAGTTTTTTCTTGTATTAAGACCCGTTCCAACTGCGGTACCACCTTGAGCAAGAAAATAAATTTCTTCTAAAGCTCTTTCGATTCTCTTAATAGATTCTTTTAACTGAAATTCATAACCTGAAAATTCTTGGCCTAACGTTAAAGGAGTTGCGTCTTGTAGATGAGTTCTTCCTAATTTCACTATTTTATCAAATTCTTTAACTTTCTTTCCTAATTCTTTTTCTAACAATTTAAGAGATGGTATTAATTTATCTCTAGCTTTAATCACAATAGATATATGCATCGCAGATGGAAAAACATCATTTGTGGACTGAGATTTGTTGACATGGTCATTAGGATGAACAGGGTTTTTACTACCTAGCTTACCGCCCATCATTTGAATAGCTCTATTAGCTATAACCTCATTAACATTCATGTTTGTTTGAGTGCCACTACCAGTTTGCCAAACCTTTAAAGGAAAATGATTATCTAGTTTACCTTTAGCAACTTCTTCAGATGCCCTAACAATATACCTGCTAATTTTTTTATCTAAATCTTTATTTTTAGCATTAACTATTGCCGCTGCTTTTTTAATAACAGCTATTGAGTGAATAACAATCGGTTTGACCAAAAAATCTCCAATATTAAAATATTTTTTTGATCTTTCTGTGGATGCCCCCCAATACTTATCACCATCTACTTTAATTTTACCTATACTATCAAATTCTATTCTGTATTTCATGAATGATTTGAAGTTATAATATATCTTCATTCAGAATAAATCAAACTCGATATGGAGCAAATATGAGCAATTTTCAAAGTGTTAAAATATTTATGCAAACTTTTGGTCAGGAAGTTAAAAACAAAGCTGAATTACCTAACGAAAAAATAGTTCAATTGAGGTACGAACTTATTAAAGAAGAACTTGATGAATTAAATCAAGCGATAGAGGATAAAGATTTACAAGAAATAGCAGATGCGCTTACTGATATTTTGTATGTAACATACGGAGCCGGACATGCTTTTGGTATTAACCTTGATAAATGTTTCAACGAAGTACAGCAGTCGAATATGAGCAAAATAGGATCTGATGGAAAACCTATTTATAATGAAAAAGGTAAAGTTATGAAAGGACCTAATTATTTTAAACCAGCTTTAAATAAATTCCTTAAATAATTTTAAAAAAAGCTAATAATGAAGAAATTTTTTTTATAAAATTTTAACTTTTTATTTAAGACAACAAGTGAGCAATTAAAAAAGCAGTTCCTGTAACTCTTAAAGCATTCTTCAATACAAACCATATTTTTATTTGCTTTTCTTCATTTTGGTCCCTGTATAATTTTTCGATCCTCCAGCTAATAACAGACGCGAAATATGAATAAATAGAATATGCCAAATAACCTGTCATCATAATCTTTATATAACAACAATATTATTTTTGCAAAATGTAGATATTTCAACGAAATTATGACGTTTCTTCAACCTAATTTTTTATGCTAAGATCTTGAAGTAAATAAAAAAAGCTTAAAATATAATATGGCTGGAAAATTAGTTACAAAACTTTCTAAAAGACAGTGTTTTACACTAACTACAAAAGATACACTAAAGACAGCAAGCGAAAAATTTAAAAAACATAATGTTGGCGTCATGCCAGTACTTGATGAAAAAGACAAAACTGTAATTGGAATTATTTCCGAGCGAGATCTTGCTCGATATGTTTATAGAGATGATTTCGAAAGTGACCTATTGGTTAATAAAATAATGACTAAAAATATAATATCTTGTAACCTAAATAATTCTGTAACAGAACTTATGGAAATAATTTCTAGTCATAAAATTAGACACATACCTATAATAGAGGAAAAAAAATTATTAGGTATTGTTTCTATCGGGGATGTTGTGAACCACATCATTGAACAATATAAAGATGAAAATCAACAATTAAGAGATTTTATAAATCAATAAAAAAACTTTTAGCGATTAAATAGTTAAATTTTTATCAAAGAAATTAAATAAAAATCTCGATTAAAATGTCTACTCTATTCCCACTTTTAAAGACCTAAACGTAAATTTATAATATAAACAAAGGTAAATAGGAGTTTCTGTAAGGGCGTTCTATTGTCGGAACGCCCCTGCAATACTATTTATTAACTTTTAAAAAGCTCCATAGCTTTATTTAATAAATCTTCAGACTTTGCGTGGTCTCCAGCTTCATGAGCCTTCATACCAGCGTTTCGCATTTTTTGGGCTTCTTCAATTTTACTATCCAAGTTTTTAGCGATCATTGGACATGAGCCAGCATATGCTGAACTAGTAAAAAGGACTAACATTGATAAAATTAAAAAGTTTTTCATAATTTTTTCCTTTCAGTTAAGCCTACTTAATTAATATTTTAACAGTAAATAATAAGATAATTAATTGTCACAGCGGCGTTCTGTTACCCGGTGGACCTAAACTAGCAGCTCTTCTTTTCTTTCAATTTGTTTAAGTGTAAAGCTCTTTCGCTTGCCGCTTTTGAAGCTTCTTCTACATTTTTCATTGTAACTCCCATTCCCGGAAGAAAAAATATTA
>MDTF01000751.1_pt1 | contig 30032 bp, 27 predicted proteins | sample 811191 | NCBI WGS metagenome assembly MDTF01 (sample SAMN05326649, study PRJNA326480) | marine metagenome | isolation source: seawater | place: Southern Ocean | collected 2011 | reverse complement strand
TGTCATCGGAATCATTGGGAAAACGCAAGGTGTAAGTAATGCGGCTAAACCCCCAACAAAACTTAGAAGAAAAATTCCGACTAATGAACGATCACCTTTTTTAGAATCTATTTTATCTCCTTTTGCAGGAGCAACTGATGCTTTAGCTCCATCGTTAATTTTATAGGTGAATTCAACAGTTTCTGGTGGTAAACAACGCATTTCATCACATACCATGAAGTAAACTTCAGCAGTGATTTCAGAAACGTTATCAGATACTTTTACTTTTTGAGAGATAGTTGCTTCGTGTTCAAAGAAGCTTAAGTCCATCATGAAGTTAGGATCGTATTCTTCTTTTAACTCTCCTTTTTCTTGAGGTTCACCAATCAGTTCAACGCCTTCTTGCTTTGTGATAGTGAACTCTGTGGCTACTGGGCCATCGTCAGCTGGTAAGTGTAAAGAATATAAATGCCAATGTTCATCAAGTGTAGCTTTAGCTTCTAATAAATATTCGCCATTACCTAAGTCTTGAAATGATGACTCCCACTTAATTGGATTTAAGATTCCATCTTGATGAGTATCATTCGGTTTTGGTGCATCCTCTGAAGGTGCTTCAGTTTTTGCTTCAACTTGTTTCTCAGCCTTTGTTTCTTTTGGTTTTTCGGTTTTACTAGCTGATGCTGGTGAATCGCTCTTTTTTAGATCGAAAGAATATTCTTCATAAGTTGGCGGTAGACAGCTTTTGTCATCGCAACACATAAATTCTAATTCACCTTTTACAGTTGCGTTATCTGAAAGTAATTTGACTTTTTGGGTGAATGTTACGCTGTTTTCAAAATACTTCAAATGCATCATGAAAACAGGATCGTCAATTTCAATTCCTTTCGGTTCAACTACATCGCCAATCAGCTCGTAACCTGAGTTTTTTTCAAATGAAAAGCTTGTTGGAACGGGGCCATTCTCAGGTAAATCCATCCCGTATACATGCCAGTGGCCATCAATGGTTGCAGAAAATTGCAATTCAAATTCTCCATTATTCAATGGCTTGGAAGAAAACTTCCAATGAACAGGATCTTCGATTTGTCCGAATGATAAAGCAGCAAAGCCGGTGAATAGTACAGTCAATAATAGACTTGAGAATTTGCCTAATAACTTCATAAATATTGATCGATCTAGTTTCAAGAGGGTCAAATGTAACTATTTCGGCAAACCTTTTTCTGTGACTTAACTCCTATTTAACAGCAAAATTTAATCGGGAATTTCTTCGTTGTGTCTCAAACCCAGCCATTTCTGTAAAATGTATACTGAGAGGTACATCAACGGAGTGTCGCAAAGCGCAAAAAAAGCTTTGAACATCCAGCCGTCTATGATCAGTTGTCCCATTTTTTCCATGGACATTGTCCCGACAAAAAGCACAAAAACAACCAAAGAGGTATCCATCAGTTGAGAGATGATGGTAGATCCATTGTTTCTAAGCCACAAATGCTTGCCGTTGGTGAGTTTTTTCCAGAAGTGATAAATACGTACATCAACAAACTGAGCAACTAAATAAGCCAGCATAGATGATAGAATTACACGCCACGAATTGGAGAATACGTTTGAATAGGTGTCATCAGAAACAGGTGATGCATCAATAGCTGGAAATTGATTTCCCAACCATAAAATCAGCAAAACGAATACAGAAGAGAAAAAACCAGCCATTACAACGCGCTGAGTTCGCTTCTTTCCAAAAATCTCAGAGAGAATATCGGTAATTAAAAATGTAATGGGGTAGGGAAGAACTCCAGCGCTAATCTGAAATGATTTAAACCCAAGATCAACCGTTACAAATTTGTTGGCAATGAGGTTTGTTGTAACCAAAGCCGCAATAAATGAAGCCGTAAAAATGAGGTAGAGGAAATCTGCCTCGCGTTGTTTTTTCAAACCTAATAACTTTAAGCAATTCGAACCGAGTAAATTCGTCTGATAGGGAGCGGAACACCGCGTTTCAAAACAATGTTGAATTCAGTTGTAGCCCAAATGGTAGTATGAACTTCTTTCAACCCCTTATCGTCTTCAAAAGTAATTTTAAACTTCACTTTATCCAGATTACCTGCTCGTGTAGCTCTAATAAGGCTTTGTCTGCGGTATTCTCTGTCTATTATAGTGGGTAAAACATCATTTGCTGGATAGTGTAAAGAAGCTACCTCTTCTTTTTCAATCAAATTTGGGCGAATGACATTATCTATGTTTTTCAAGTCTAAAGATCTCATGTCTTGAAGTATTAAAGGTTTGGAATCGAGTGTATAAGGTATGCTTTTTTTGAATCTTCTACAAGTTTGTAGCGATCATCAATCTGCAAACCAACAACACAAACAATCTCGTCTTTACTTAATACAACAGGTATGTTACCCTTTTGGTTGAGTGGTATTTTTTTATCGATAAAGAAATCAGAGAGCTTTTTCTTGCCGCCTAACCCTAACGGAACGAAGCTATCTCCTTCTTTCCAAGTTCTAATGGTTAGGGGGAATTCTAGTTTATCAAAGTCTAACTGCGACCAACTTGAATCTTTCTTGATCGTGTATTTTGATGCATCAACAGTTTCAAAAACAAGCTCTTGGTTTCCCCATGTTGTTGAGCTCATTTCAATGGAAATTTCAATTTCTTCGGGTTGATTTGATTCTTGATATTCTTCTAAAATCAACTCTCCACGATTTAACCAAAGTATATGTGTTGATGAAATGAACTTCTTGCCGCTCTCTTCAGAATTGGATTCTAAAATCTGATTCAATTGTGCCGATTGAAAACCAAAAGGCGAAAGCCAATAATAAAGCAGAATCTCTTTTTCTGGATTTTGAAAATCTACCAATGATGCTTTGTTTTTTTGAACTAGCTTTTTCAGTTCACTTTCTGCTGCAGCTTCCAAAAATCGATTGGCAGATTTGAGGTTGTGCATCGTATTTTTGAAGGTTTCTTCCAACGATGGATTAATTGTTTTCAGTTGTGGAATAACCTCATGTCTAATCCGATTTCGCTGAAAAGTGATGTCTGCGTTTGATTGATCTATCCGAAAACTCAAGTCTTTTTCTTGAGCATATTGTTCAATCTCTTTGCGGGTAAATTCCAATAACGGACGCTTGATGAAACCTCTATTAGGAGCAATTCCCGTTAAGCCTGTAATTCCTGTTCCCTTAGAAAAATTGAGCAAGAATGTTTCAATTTGATCGTTGAGGTGAGCTCCTGTTACAATAGCATCATACCCGTTTTCGCTTCTGATTTTTTCAAACCAATCGTAGCGAATATCTCTAGCTGCCATCTCGATTGAAATGCCTCTTTCAGCAGCAATCTTTTTGGTGTTGGCATACATCCTATAATGTGGAACTTGATAATGCTCTGCCAATCCTTGTACGAAAATATCATCGGCATCAGATTCACCTCCGCGCAAGCCAAAATTGACATGAGCTATGGCGAATTTAAATTGGGCTTCATTCAAAAGATGACATAAAACTACAGAGTCAACACCTCCGCTAACACCAACCAAAATGGTTTCTTTTTGAGTAAATAGTTGATGTTTTTCTATGAAGCGGATGAATTTTTCGAGCATAACTCAAAAATAATTGAAGTGCCGAGTTATTATCCGTTTTGCAGGATATTTAACATGGCTTTAGCCTTGAGTAGACTTTCTTGATATTCTTTTTCAGGATCAGCTTTGATGGTGATGGCGCCACCAACAGGGGCGCTAATTCGACTTGTTTTTTGGTTGTAGAGAATGCTTCTGATAACCACGTTAAAATCAAAATCTCCATTCGGTTCAAAATAGCCAACACTTCCCGAATACAGACCTCTTTTGAATGATTCAAACTCGTCTATCAACTGCATAGCCATTACTTTGGGAGCGCCAGTCATTGAACCCATGGGGAAGGCTTTTTCAATGGCGTCAATTCCAGTTGATTCTTCTTTAAGCTTTGATGAGATTGTTGAAATCATCTGATGTACTTGAGGAAAAGTATAGATGCCAAATAACTCGTCAACCTGAACACTTCCTTTAGCAGCTGTGCGCGATAAATCATTTCTGACCAAGTCTACAATCATCACGTTTTCGGCTTGCTCTTTCGGATCGTTTTTGAGTTGATTGATTAATTGTAAATCTTCATCAACATTTGCACCTCGTTTAGCAGTTCCCTTAATCGGTTGTGAATAAACCCGATCACCTTTTTTTGAGATGAATCGCTCGGGAGAAGCACACAGTAACCAATTGTCATTAACTCTGTAAAAAGCCGAGAATGGAGTTGCCGAATGTTGTGTTAGCTTCTCGTATACCGAAACCAGATTTATACAGGAGTTTTCAGCTCTAAAATCTTGACAGAAATTGGCTTCGTAGATATCACCCAACTGAATGTGATGTTTCATGTTGAGCACACCTTTGATGTACTCAGAATGATTGATTTGCGGCTTTAAATCAACTGCTGGACTTGAAAACGACTCGATTTTTTGATCTCCAATTTCAACTAAAATAGAATGTAGTATTTCCGTGTCTCCCTCGTATCGCCATTGGTTGTTTTCGCAGATAAAAAGATGCTTTGGAATGAAGAAAGACAAATCCTCAAACCCTATATAATCTTCGTTTTGTGATTGTAGCTTTTCGACTTCATTTTTTAAATCGTAGCTGAAATGCCCAAACATCCAATCTTGATGTTTGACTTGAAAAGCTCGTAATCGTTCAAATGAATTTTGTCCATCGGCTTTAACAACGTCAATAGCATCAACAGCAACTAAGCTGTCGAACTTTATTTTATCTGGATAATTGTAATTTCCTTTTGGGTGAGAACGAAGAACTGAGCAATATTCAAACTGAGAAGCCCAACGTAAAAGTTGCGCCTCAAAATCAATAAATAAGTCTGTTTGAATGATTACTGACGATCTCACAAAATGGCACGTTTTTCAACCATTTGTTTAAGCGTATCAACCCAAATTGGTTGTGCATTTAAGCTAGAAACCAACTGAAGGTGTTCGCCACCGTGTTCGTGGAAGATTTCTAAATATTCATCACCAATTTCGATGTTTGTTTCCAAACAATCAGCTGTAAATGCAGGGCTGAAAACCAACACGCGTTTCTTGCCTTCTTTAGCCAGTTGCTCAACTACTTTATCAGAGAATGGTTCTAACCAATTTTTGTCTAATCGACTTTGGAAACCAACGGTATATTTAGATTCTGGAATGTTCAGTTTATCGGCTAATAATCGTGTTGTGGCGTAACACGTAGCTTTATAACAAAACTTATTAGATTCATTAATTTCTTTCTCACAAGAATGATCAGAACAAGGAAGTCCGTCATCATACACTTTATCAACCTGGCGAACAGGTAAACCGTGATAACTGAAAATAACGTGATCGTAAGATTCAATGTCGTGTTCTTTACCACGTTCAACAAAAGAATTGATAAAACCAGGCTCATCGTAGAATTGGCTGATAACATTCAATTCTGGAATTACATACCACTTTTGAATGATCTTTAATGCTCTTTCAATGGTTGATCCTGTTGAAGACGATGCATATTGTGGGTACAGCGGAAGAATTATTATTTGATCAAAATTCTTCAAACGCATTTGCTCTAAAATGCTTTCTAAACTTGGTTTTTGATAGCGCATAGCCAAGAAGACCTCAAATGAGTTTCCGTCTAATTTTTGTTGGAGAGCATCTCGTAATTCTTGCCCGTAAAGTAAAAGCGGAGAGCCTTTGTCTGTCCATAGTTTTTGATAAATCTTAGAAGACGAAAAAGCCCTAAATGGCACAATAATAAAGTTGACCAACAAGAATCTACCAAGCCAAGGCAAATCAATTACTCGTGGATCATTTAAAAATTGAAATAGGTATTTTCTAACCTTCGAAACAGAAGGATCATCAGGTGTGCCTAAATTTACAAGTAGAACTCCAACTTTCTTTTTCATCGTCTTAAATCGTTCAATTTAACTCTGCGAGATAATGCATATAACAACAAGAAACCACCAAACACCAAAGATGTTCTGCCAAAATAATCGCCATACAGGGTATAGAATGTTTTTTCGTTGTTAACCATGATTACTTGTCTGATAACTGCCGGTACCCACCAACCTGTTTCTTGCGAAGCATCGCCTTTTTGGTTGATGAAACAGGAGATGCCTGTATTGGCAGATCTTGCAATGCTTTTGCGGTGTTCAATAGCGCGTAAGCGAGCGTAATTCATGTGTTGTTTGTAGCCAGGAGTGTCTTTCCACCAACCGTCATTGGTGATGATGAAAAATACATTAGCATCACCCTCATTGATGTAATCGCCTACATAATCGCCATAAATAGATTCATAGCATACAATTGGCGCAACTCGAACAGAATCTTCTGAGTTGCCAAAAGCCTGACGGTTTTCTTGTCCAGCTAGAGAGCCAGTAGTTCCACCTAAATTAAAAGCTAAATCCTGAAAGTGCTGAAACAACCAAGGAAAAGGCATTTTCTCTACTCCAGGTACCAATTTTGATTTGTGGTAAAATTGTACTGAATCTCTTGCATCAATCTGAATGGCGGTATTGCTGAAGTCATACCAGAAGTTTTGATCTCTAGCCAATCGAGCTGTTTCAGAATGTTGGGCTCCAGGCTCGTAAATGCTGTAACTAGAAGCGCCAATAATAACCTTGCTCTGTGGGTATTTATTGATGAGTAGTTTTAAAATGTTGAATTCTGAAGTGTGTTTGAATTTAGCCTCGTCAAAACTCTGTGGAATGGCCGTTTCAGGAGCGACAACATAATCAACCATGTTGTCCATTTTTTGCTCAGCCAGTTTGGTCATCTTCATCACTTGTTGAGGAGAAGAACTTCCGAATTTTTCGTTGTAAGGATCAATGTTTGGTTGAATTACAACCACATCAATTGGAGAGCCTTGATCTTGGAAATTGTTGTATTTGACTAGACTCCAAATAATAGGGAGAGCAATAAACGCAATGCCAGTGATGAATGCTTTTGAAGTGAATGCTTTTTTAGTGTCAGTTCGGTAAATCTTAAATGCTTCAAACAGTAAGATGTTTACCAGTAAAATCCACAGTGAGCCACCAAAAACACCTGTGTATTCGTACCATTGAACCCAAGTGTATTGTGTTGCAAATCCATTTCCGAGTGTAAGCCATGGCCAAGATAAATCCCAGTTGAGGTGGACATATTCCCAGCCCATCCACAAAACACATAGGCCGAAATAACCGCGAATTTTACCAAGTGCCAAACGAACTTGATGAAATAGGTTGAAAATGACGCTCATGAAAAGTGCGTTGCATACAATGGCTGCAACTCCGCCAAATGCAGAAGCATTCCAAACCCACCAAGTGGTTAACGCATTGAAAAGTAAAAAAGCCAAGTAGCTGTATGGTAAAAGCTTACGTTTTCCACCGTTCTGAATTTCTTGATAAATATGCTCTTCAACAAACAGAAGTGGGATAAACCCAATAAAGAGCAAGAAATTCATACTCCCGATTTCAGGCCATGCGAGGCTCAGTAAAATTCCGGTAGTAATTGCCAGTAAAAACAGATGCTTTCTTTTCACCTACTGAGTCATTTTGTTGCACTGCGAAAGTAGCAAGAGCAATTCAATAAGCAGCAAACTAATTGTTCAGATCCAATCTGAGAGAAAAAACATTGGAGTAAAGTAGCGTTTGGTCGCCAATGTCGGTTAAAGCGTAGTCTATTGAAAGCGTACCCAAACCAAACAAGTCTTTTAATTGAAGTCCAACACCAAAGTTTGGTTGGAAAGATGTTTCGTTGTAATTACCAACTTCAGCTTTCATTTGCTGGATGTTTCCAATTCCACCACGCAAGAAAATTAACTCGCGGTAGCTAAGTTCCAATCCAACTCTAGGATCTATGGAAACGGGATCGCCTTGAATTACGGTGCTTCTTCTTCCATCAAAGGTGAATTCTGCATCTAATTCAGGCATAGCTGAAATTTGATCTTTTAAGAAGAAAAACTTGTAACCCCCACCAATTATTAATCGAGGTAAAGTAACCTCCATATTGTTTTCAGGAACTTCATTTCCTGTAGCAATAAATACGTCTCTGGTGTTGTTGTCAATAGAATATGACCATGCATTAAAAGTTGAAGTGGCATCACGAAGAACGGCTCCCAATTTTAAGTTTTTACGCTCATATTGCGCACCAGCATCAATTCCAAAACCCCATGCTTGAGCAAAGTCTCCAATGATGCGGTGTATGATCTTAACGTTAGCTCCTAAACTCAACCCTTCAACAGGCATTTTTTTAGCGAAAGAGATTAAGCCAGCATAATCTGCAGTTGAGAATTTTGAGATTCGAGAGTAATCAAAAGCGCCTGTATTTGGATCAACCAAGTTAATGGTGTTTTGAATGTCATCCACTCCAAATCGAATCAGTGAAAAACCAATGACACCACCTTCAATTGGAACAGCAACCGAACCATAATCGTAGTTTGCCATTCCAGCAAAGTAGGCAGAGTGCATCAATCCAGCTTGAAATTTCGGAACATTTTCTAAACCTTGTAATTGGGTTAAACCGGCTGGGTTCCAGTAGCCCGCATGCACATCGCCAGTAGAAGCAACCACAGCATTTGACATTCCCATTGCTCTGGCACCAACGCCAATGTTTAAGAAGTCGTTACTGTATTTGCGAATAGTTTGCGAAAAAGCAGAAATAGGCAGTAGAATAGCCCATAAAGCAAACTGATAAATGATTATTTTGCCTAATTTATTTGTGTTCACTGTTTAGCAAATGTAGTTGTTAAACTGTTGAATCAATAAAAAATTGTGTTAGCTTGTTAATATGACCAATCAAACCAGAGATTTAAAACTCAACTACCGATTTCAGCAGTACACGTTGTTGATTAGTATAGGTCTGATGATCTTCAAGTTTTTAGCTTGGTTTTTCACTTCTTCAAATGCTATTTTAACCGATGCAGCTGAGAGTATTGTGAATGTAATAGCAGCTGGTTTGGGTACATATGCTTTGTATCTTTCATCCTTGCCACGAGATCGAAATCATCCTTACGGACATGGTAAGGTTGAGTTTTTATCAGCTGGAGTTGAAGGGACGATGATTTTGTTGGCGTCCATCACCATGATTTCAAAAGCAGTTTATGATCTTTTTATGCCCCATGAAATTCAACGTGTTCATGATGGAATTATCATTGTTGCTATCGCTGGTTTGGTCAACTATATCTGGGGTTTTTATATTCAGAAAAGAGGAGAGAAAGTTCGCTCTATTGCTCTTGAAGCCAGTGGAAAACATTTAAAATCTGATGCTTATTCAACGATTGGATTAGTTTTAGGACTAGGAATTTTATATTTTTTCCCTCTCGGCTGGATAGATAATGTATTAGCTGTCCTATTCGGAACGATCATTTTTATTAGTGGATATGGCATTCTTCGTAAGTCTGTAGCAGGCATTATGGATGAAGCAGATAGTGAGCTAATAAACAGTTTGGTTAAAAATTTAGATGAAAACAGGCATTCTGAGTGGATTGATATTCATAACTTTAGGGTTGTGAAGTATGGTTCTCAACTTCACATTGACGCTCACCTTACTGTTCCGTGGTATTATCAAGTAAGCGAAATGCATGAAGAAGTGGATGCGCTAAATGATCAGGTAAATACCATTTGTGGCTCTGAAGTAGAAATGTTTGTTCACGTAGATCCCTGTAACGAGGATTCATGTGCCATCTGCACCCTATCTAATTGTAAAGAACGAAAACAAAAATTTAGTCGGATTATAGAGTGGAATCTCAGTAACATCACAAAAAACCAAAAACATCAATTAAAACAAGTGACCCATGAAAAAATTGATCCTTAGCGTAGTACTAATAGGTACTGTTTTTTATGCCTGTAAGCATGATCCAGAAGATATGCCAACTCCCTCAGGTAACAATCCCATTGATACTACTACAACAGACACCACCATTACTGATACTACGATTACAGATACCACAATTGTTGATACCCTTTCTCCAGTAGGGCCATGTGGAGATACTTCAAATATTACTTTTTCTGGGTACGTTGATTCAGTATTAACTGCAAAATGTAAAGGTTGCCACAACAATTCAGGAGCTTCAGGTGGAGTTTCATTTAGTACCTATAATGCAGTTATCACTCAAGTAAACAACGGTAAGCTTTTATCATCTATTAAACGAGATGGCGGAGCATCGCCAATGCCACAAGGTCAACCCAAGTTAGATAGCTGTGTTATTGTGAAAATTGAAAAATGGATTACAGATGGTGCACCAAATAACTAAAGCAGTTGGCTTATTGTGTTTTTGGGGAATAGTATCAACTTCTTGTTATTACGACAATGAAGAAGATCTCTATCCACAATCTTTTGAGTGCGATACTACAGCAATTACATATGATGGGAAGGTTGGAGCCATAATCAATCAAAATTGTGCAACTAGCGGCTGTCACGATGGAATTTCGGGAGCCATTTCATTAACAAATTATGGTGCTGTAAAAGCCATTGTTGATAATGGAAAACTAGAAAACAGAGTATTGATTTCTAGAGATATGCCTCCAACTGGAAATCTAACATACTGTGAATACCAACAATTGGAAATTTGGCTCTCAAAAGGAGCTCCAGAAACCGAATAAGCGATGAAAAAAATCATATTTCCAATAGTCTCAGTGGTGCTTGTAGCGGCTGCAATTGGCTATTACATGTTTAACAAACCTCACAGAGATGTAGCCTCCGAAAGAGCTATTTACACCTTTGAAGATCAACAGTTAAATCAGCTGTTATCTAAGAATTTTGATTCAGCTTTTAGTGTGATGGGCGACCAACCCATTGAGGTTTCAGGCGAGATAAAAAGCATTGAAGGAGATCACAACAATCTAATTGTTTTGAATGGAGTAGTAGTTCAGCTTCAAGATAATCAACCAGCTGTGCTTATTGGTGATCATGTAACTATCAAAGCCCGATTAACAGGTTTTGACGACTTATTTATGGAAGCAAAACTAGATCAAGGAACTATTCAACCTAAAAACGAATAATCATGAGACTTTTAATCCTATCATTAATAATTACACTTTCATCTACCTTAAATGCCCAATCAAAATGGTTTACCCGCAGTGGGCAAATCAAGTTTTATTCCTCTACACCTGTAGAAGATATTGAGGCGATTAATAATTCTGTTTCTAGCGTATTGGATCAAGCAACAGGAAATATTCAGTTCTCTGCAGAAATCAAATCGTTTGTGTTTGAGAAAGCTTTGATGCAAGAGCATTTCAACGAAAACTACATGGAGAGTGATGAATACCCTCAAGCTAAGTTCGCTGGGAAAATCACTAATATGAATGAAGTAGATTGGTCTACGCCTGGCGATTATGAAGTGATGATTGAAGGAAAGCTAACCATTCACGGAGAAACTCAAGAAGTAAAAGTGAAAGGTACATTTAGAGTTGTTGATGCGTCAAGTTTAAAGGCCAAAGCCGAGTTTAAAGTTAAGCCAGAAGATTACAAAATCAGTATTCCAGATATCGTTCGTGAGAAAATTGCCAAAGAAATTTCTGTAACAGTTAACATGGAATATAAACCTTTAAAACGATGAAGAAATCACTTCTTTTCACGCTGTTTTTGGGGTTGATAATACCAAATGTTCAAGCTCAAGAGGACTTGCTTTCGCTCTTAGAAAATGATTCAACACCCGATAGCACTGTTGTATACACTGAGGCTAGTTTTAAAACTACGCGAGTAGTCAATTCACATTCTTTAGAAAATACGGCTCCTGGAGTATTAGATTTTAAAATCAATCACAGATTTGGTGAAATCAATACAGGTGGATATGAAATGTTTGGTCTAGATCAAGCTTCTATGCGTTTGGGGTTTGATTACGGTGTTACCGAGCGCTTAATGGTTGGTATCGGACGGAGTACATGGAATAAGACTTACGATGGATTTGTTAAGTACAAAGTGCTGAGACAAAGTTCTGGCTTCAAAAAAATGCCTGTTACCTTAATTTGGTTTTCGGGGATGTATGTGAACTCATTGAAGTGGGCCGAGCCTGATCGCGAAAACTATTTCTCTTCACGACTTGACTACGCACATCAGCTAATTATTGGTAGAAAATTCACTGAGGGTTTATCGTTGCAACTCATGCCATCAATGGTTCACAGAAATTTGGTTGAAAATACAGATGTGAGTAATGATGTGTTTTCTATTGGAGTGGCTGGTCGCCAAAAAATTACGAAGCGAGTATCTGTAAATGCAGAATACTATTATGTTTTGCCAGATCAAATTCAGGATATTTACACGAACTCTCTTTCAATAGGAGTTGATATTGAAACTGGCGGACACGTATTCCAATTGATGGTAACCAATTCAACTGCAATGACTGAGAATGGGTTTATTGCGGCCAACACCGGAGACTGGTTAGATGGTGATATCCGATTTGGTTTTAACATCTCCCGAGTATTCACTTTGGTTAAGCCAAAAGAGTTGAAAGAGACAGGCTCTGATTGGTAAATGAAAAGATATATTTGTGCCCATGAATTGGCGATCAGCTATTCCTAACGGATTAACTTTAGGGAACCTCCTCATGGGCTGTTTGGGGATTATTGCAGCTTTCAATGGCGAAATGCTTTGGAGTTCATATGCGATTCTCATAGCAGCAGTGTTCGATTTTTTTGATGGATTTGCTGCTCGTATGCTTGGCGTTAGTGGAGAGCTAGGAAAGCAATTAGACTCACTGGCTGATGCAGTTACGTTTGGCGTATTGCCAGGAATGCTGCTTTTTCATTGGATTAGTATTTCACTTGGAGATTATTATGTGCCAGTTACACAGCGTGATCCACTTCATTTAGCTATGGAAATGGTTGCGATGGTGGTTCCATTGATGGCTATTTTACGTTTGGCCATTTTCAATATCGATACCAATCAATCAGATCAATTTATAGGAATGCCAACGCCAGCAATGGCTTTGTTTGTTTCATCATTCCCTATGATAATGGAGTTGAAATATGAATTGAATTTCTATTCACCTCTTACTACAGATCAAGGATTATCAGCTTTAATGCACATTCACCGTTGGTGGCAACCAATCGATTTTCACACTATTTTACTATTGTGGAATCCGGTGTTTTACATGGTTGTGAGTGTTGTTTTAGCATTCTTTATGGTTGCTAAAATCCCGATGTTGAACTTCAAATTCAAGTCATTTGATTGGGTATCAAACAAGCAACGATATATTTTTTTAATACTGGTAGCCTTTATTTTGCTACTAATTCCGCTTCCATACTTAATAAGAATTCGATACTTACCGTATTTAGACTATGCGGTAATACCGATTATTCTACTTTTGTACCTGCTTTATTCAATAGTAGTTCATTTAATAAGTTCAAAGAGATGAGATTTCAAGCGTCTGTAGAGATTATGCCGCATAAAGTATTGTTAGATCCACAAGGGAAAGCCGTTACATCTGGCTTAAAGAACTTGGGACTAAATGAAATTGATAACGTACGCGTAGGTAAGCACATCACGCTTGAAATTGAGGCAGCATCTGAAGATGAAGCAAACTCAAAAGTGGAAGAAGCTTGCAAAAAGTTGTTAGCTAATCCAATTATGGAGTCATTCGAGTATAAACTCGAAGCACTTTAAGATTAAAAGTCAACTTGATTAATAGATATAAGTAGGCTGTTAATGAGCAATCATTTTCAGCCTATTTATTTTTTTGAGTCATCGGTTTACGCTTCAGTTCGAAGTGCTGACCTAAATATACTCGCCTTACTTGCTCATCTTCTGCTAGTTCTTCGGCAGTTCCAGCTTTCAAAATATTTCCTTCAAAAAGCAAATAAGCTCTATCTGTAATACTCAACGTTTCTTGCACGTTGTGATCGGTAATGAGAATACCAATGTTGCGGTATTTAAGCTTATAAACGATAGATTGAATATCTTCTACTGCAATTGGGTCAACCCCTGCAAATGGCTCATCAAGCAAGATGAATTTTGGGTCAACAGCCAATGCACGAGCAATTTCAGTTCTTCTTCGTTCACCCCCAGAGAGTAAATCACCACGGTTGGTTCTAACATGATTTAAACTGAATTCAGCAATCAGCTCTTCAAGCTTTTCTTCGCGTTGTTGCTTGTTTAAATCCGTTAATTCCAAAACACTCATAATGTTGTCTTCAACACTGAGTTTTCTGAAAACACTTGCTTCTTGCGGTAAATATCCAATTCCTAACTGAGCCCTTTTATACATAGGCTCATCAGTAATTTCTTTATTTTCTAGAAAGATCTTTCCTTTATTAGGTTTGATGAGACCAACAATCATGTAAAATGAGGTTGTTTTTCCAGCTCCATTTGGACCCAATAAACCAACAATTTCACCTTGTTTTACTTCAACAGAAACACCTTTTACAACGGTTCTGCTTTTGTATTTCTTTATGATATTTTCGGCTCTTAACTTCATGAGTGAATTCCTAGAACATGATTTGAACTTTGAAGCGCAAAGCTAAGCCTTTTACTCCCCAAAATTCAGAAACTCCTTCGTTATCCAAGTAGGTTAATCTTTTAACTAATTCTAGTCTGAATAGTTTCAAGATGTTTTCTAAACCTGCACTAATTTCAACATATGGTGTGCCTCCCAAGCCACTCATTCTGGTAGGGAATACAAGTAATGTTGAGTCGGTTTGGTCTTTATTAGCATCACTTAAATTTCCAACCAATATTTTACCAGAGGTAACAGCTCTCAGTTTGAATTTGTCTAAAAGAGGAACCTTGCTGGTTATTAGTCCATTAAAGTGATGTGTGTACATGAAAGCAACAGATTGATCACTGGCGAATTCCAAGAAATTCATCAAGTTGTATGATCGATCATCGTAAGTGAAAGTTTCATTACCACGGTGTATATCAAGCAGTGGATAAGCAACAGTTCCAAATATTTTGGTAGCCTCAATTTCTGTGTCAGTCATACCAAATATTCCTAATTTGAATCTCTTCTGTACACTCAAATAAAGCTTGTGATACTCGAAATCGTAGTTGAATGTGTTTGGTGAGTATGAGTAGTTGAATATAAATATTGGCGCTGTGGTTTTAATGGGTGTTCTTGTAAATCTACCTTGAACAAACTTCTCGTTAATAGCCACTCGAGTTCCTAAAGTGAACTCTAAATAGCTGAGGTTATCTACAATTCCGTTGTCATCTGTATCAGTAAATCCTACTTGTCTAAAAGGAGATGCATCAGTTCCACTCAACGATTTCTGCATGAAAGAGAAAGTATTCGTTAAACCTGTGAACCATTCTTTTTCATAAGATAAAACCGATTCTCTTTTGTACATCATGTTATCGGCAGGAGTTCTTCTAAACGATAAAAAGATGTTGTCTTTATCGCTCCAGTTTACATCAAAACCTGGTTGAAAAATATCTTCTGTGTAGTGATAGTGCAATACTGATCGTGGATTTTTATTGAAATAGTACTCAATGGTTCCGTTGTATTTCCAACGTTCATCTTTCATCCCGTAGGCACCATAACCACTAAAACGCCATTTTTCATGAAAATCTAGATTGGTTCTACCACCAAATCTCAAGCGAACTCCTTCAACATCATTATAACTTAAAACAGATGTAATTGGCCCAACATCTATAGGTCCAGCTTTTACGTATCCACTCAAGATAAACTCGGCTACTTTAGTCATGGTTACAAACTCTGGGATACTTTGCACTGTATCGGCCATTTCGTAAATTCCCTTTTCTTGCTCGCTTAATTCTTCGTGGCGATGTTGTGCCCAATATTCATCATTACGATCTTGAGCACTATCAACGGCTACTTCTCGGTTAAGACCAGTGTAGAAATCATCTTCTTTGGGAGAGTTCACAACAAAGTTTTTGTAGCTGGTTGTTTTGGTGTTGTACAATCCCATGCCCTTGTCGGTAGGCTGAATGTCTACAGTCATTCTATCACGTGTGATAATCCAGCCAACACCTTCTTCAAGTTGAAACTCTTGCTCAATTCTTAAGCCTTCTAAAAAGTTGATGTTGATACGTTTGTCAACATTTAATTCAATTTCTTTTACTACATAATTCAATGTAGAATCGGCAACCAACATCTTACCCGTAAAAGCAATTAAGTTGGGGTCTCGAGGAACAAATGATAGCCATTTATACTGAACACTATCAATCTTAATAGAATCTGTAATGTAGTAACGGTAAACGTTAGGGCCAAGAACTGATATTGGCGATGTAAAAGGCTTATCAAGTAGATCGATGTTGTTATCGTAAATATCAACTTGGGTGCTTAGTTTGTCTAAGAATTGCCCAACCCCTTCTCCAAAAACACTGTTTTCAAAACCGCTGATTCTAGATGCTTCAACAATTTCTTTTTCAGCTTCAGGTTCTTTCCTGATGTATACAGTAGACACTTTTTCTTTAATCAAAAGCGGGATAAATGGCTTTCCGTTGATATCTGAAGTATCAACATAATCGAATATCACTTGAAAGTTTTTGAATGATCTACGATTCCTCCACTCCGTTGTAAAGTTATTGATATCGTATTCATCCTTCTCATACTTATCGTACTGAAAATAAGATGAATTGAGGCCAGTCATCCGGTTCTTTTCTTTGTTGTCGATTACATTTTTGATGAGTAGAACAGCAGGATTATCTTTGTTTTTGTAGCGTTCTTTTTTGACAGAAACCTCAAAAGTTTGAAGCTGTTTTACTTCAGAAACAAGTTTGAAATTGATTTGCTGTTTTTCTCCCGTAACAACCTTTTTCTCTTGCATTTTGTATCCTACAAAAGATGCTTGAAGTACGTCAGAAGCCCATTGAGTTTGAATCTCGTAGTAACCGTTTATATCGGTTGTTGTACCAATACTTTTTCCTTTAAATGAAATGTTAACAAAAGGTAGAGTTTCTCCTGTTGTACTGTCGGTTACTGTACCGTAAACTTTGGTGTATTGAGCATATGTACTCCCACCGAAACACACAAGTACCAGTAGCAAAAATGCGAGCTTTATGAGCCAAATAGGAGAGTTCTTGTGATTCATATACAAAACGGGCATAATCGCCAGCTGCTAAGGTAAATAATTAATCCATCTTTCATTTATTCGGAAGGTGAATCAGACTTTTCTATCCTTCTTGAAAGCACAATACTTACCTCATACAAAAACATTAGTGGGAATGATACTAATAACTGACTAAATACATCGGGTGGAGTAATAATTGCCGATAAAATTAAAGCCACAACAAAGAAGTGTCTTCTGTATGTTTTTAAGAAATCAGCAGTTATTAGTCCGATTTTAGTTAAAAAGTAAACCAAAATTGGAAGCTCAAAAAGAATTCCACCAGCTAGAACAACCATGGTAACGGTTGATATATATGTAGATAGTGTTGGAATGGTTTGAACCTCGCCACTTACTGAATAAGTTGCTAAAAAGTTGATAGACAATGGTGAAATGATGTAGTAGCCAAAGAGCACACCAGTTATAAATAGAAATGAAATCCAGAAAATTAAACTGCTGGCTAATTTTTGTTCAGTGGAATGAAGTCCAGGTTTAATGAATCGCCACATTTCCCAAACGATGTATGGAAATGCAACGATGAATCCGGCAATCATAGAAACCATGATGTGTGAAGTAAACTGACCAGCCATATTGATGTTCTGTAGCTTCGGAATTTCTTGTCCGATGCATAAAACAGTTGGATCAGTTACTAAACTCGGCATTACTTGATTTAGCCATTCAGAAAGTTCGCACAATTTTCTGAATGTCCAAAAATCTGTTCGCTTAGGGCCAAAAATGATGGTGTCGAATAGTAATGATTTATTGGTGAAAGCCAATACAGCCATTATCACAATAGCTAATGATGAACGAATAAGGTGCCATCTAAGCTCTTCTAGATGTTCCAAAAACGACATGTCATCGTTGTCTGTGGGCTGTTGTTGTCCTAGTCTTTCCATGAAAATAGTTGGCAAAATTAATAATCCTAACAGGTGAACAACTGCTTTTGCAATAAAGTGTTTAGCAGATGAATGTAATGGAGTGCAAATTTTTGAAATTTATGTGCCGTCATCAAACGAAAGTCATCACTTTTGGCACTTCAAACGGGATATTGAGGATGAAAAGCAATCGTTGGATTTTATTTTTTGCTAAACTATCACTAATCTCATCTTTACTTGTTGTTTTAGCTGGTAGTGTAGTTCGAATGACGGGTTCTGGAATGGGCTGTCCAGATTGGCCAAAATGTTTCGGTTACTTGATACCTCCAACCGATGCCGAGCAAGTAACTTGGAGACCAGAAAAGTCTTTTCAGAAAGGTCAGATGATTGTACACAATGAAGCTTTGTGGTCTGCAAAAGAGTCATTTACCACCACTTCTCAATACAATCAAAATAATTGGGAAAAGTACACCCGACATGATTATGCCACTTTTAATGCAGCTCATACTTGGACAGAATACATCAATCGCTTAGTTGGTGCTTTTACAGGTTTGCCAGTTTTTGTCACGTTTGTTCTGAGTCTATTCTACTTCAAAAGAAATTGGTTAATTCCAGTTTTAGCCGCATCAGTCTTATTCCTGTTGGGTTTTGAGGCGTGGCTTGGGAAAGTTGTTGTTGATGGAAACCTTGTTCCACACCAAATTACCATTCACATGTTTGGTGCTTTGGCTATTGTAGCGGTGTTGCTTTTACTCATTAAAAAATTAAACAATCAATCATTCAACTGGCAATTAGAATCTAAATTCAGATGGTTGATTTTAGGTGCTGCTTTACTTACTTTAATTCAGTTTTTAATTGGTACTGGAGTTCGTGAGCAAGTAGATATTTTATCGAAACTAGGAGTTTTAAGGGGTGATATTTTAGATGGATTACCCGTTGTGTACACCGTCCATAAGAGTTTTTCTTTATTCGTGCTAACAGTTAATGCTCTGGTGTTGTTAAAGTTGTTTTCAAACAACAAGTCTTGGCAGTTGAAGTTATGGTTGGTTGTTCTATTACTCGAACCAACTGTAGGAATAGGAATGGCGTATTTGGATTTTCCAACGTGGATGCAACCCATGCATTTGATGCTTGCCTTTTTGCTTTTTGCTGTTCAATTTAGCGTTTGGTTAGATACTAAGCGAGTTAGTTCTTCCAATTGAAAGTCTCAATAATGTGATAGAGATCTCTCTTCACATAAGCCTCTACGGGTGCGAGTGAATCTGGATTTGGAATGGTCTCAAAATACAGCGATGCGTGAAGATAATTTTCAGTACTATCTGTTAAGAAGAACTGAAAAGCCGATGCTGTACTTCCGTAAAAATCATAAGTGATTCCGTATACAGAATTAGCGGTATCAAGAACCATATTTTCTTGAATGTCTTTAGCCTTAACCAAATGTTTCATGGCTAAAGTTCTACTCGATTCTGTGTATTTACTCAATGAATCTTTTACGTTCTGATCAAAAAATGAGAAGTGAACTCGAGCATTGATATGCGGATAGTACAAGTTGAACCAACAAGGATTATTTTTCCTGTCAACTCGAGTGAAATCAATTTGACTCATTGCTTTATTATACTCAAATGTATAAGGGCAATCAGTACCTATCGGTTCGTAATCTGGTTGCTCTAAAGCAATTCTGTGGTAAGATTTAGGTTTGGGAATATAATCATGACCACATCCAACAAAACATAAACTGCTGATTATGAATAGAGCAACAATTGCAGTTGGTATACCTGTCTTTTTCGGTTCAGAATCGGTTTGGTTTTCATCTGAATCGTTCATAGTGATTTTAATACGCTTGATGCGTTTTCTATCAGCCGCATCAACCGTAAAAGTGAAAGTACCCAACTTGATTTTTTCGTTCTTCTTCGGGATTTTTCCAGCGAGCTCTAAAACCAGTCCAGCAATTGTATCGGCTTCACCTTTCGCTTGGTCTAATTCCGTTCCTTCAATATCTAAAACGCGATAAACGTCATTTAAAGGTGTTTTTCCTTCAAACACAAAGTTGTTGTCGTCAAGTTTGCTGTAAACAAGGTCTTCATCGTCAAACTCATCTGAAATGTCACCAACAATCTCTTCAATAACATCTTCGAGTGTAACAATTCCTTGACTACCGCCATATTCGTCTACAACAATAGCTAAGTGCATTTTTCGTTCGCGAAATTCGTTCAATAAATCATCGATCTTTTTCTTTTCTGGAACGAAAAACGGCTCTCTGATTAGGCTTTGCCACTCAAAATCTTCTGCTTCTTTATCTAAGAATGGAAGAAGGTCTTTCAAGTATAAAATACCCTTAATGTTGTCGAAATTCTCTTCGTAAACAGGAATTCTACTGAATCCAGATTCAAGAATATCTTTCAGCAGATCTTTGTATTCCGACTCCATATCAAATGCAATAACATCAATACGTGGAGTCATAATCTGCTTTACTTCTGTGTTTCCAAACTTTACAATTCCCTGAAGTATTTTATGATCTTCTTCACCTAAATCTTCAACATTGGTAATTTCTAATGCATGTGAAAGTTGATCTACAGATATATTTGACGATCGTTTTTTAATCTTTCTATCAATAAAATTAGTTGATTGCACCAGAAGCGGTACTAGTTTAATCTGATCAAAAATCCTGTAAGATATCTTTAGCGGATAAGCCATGATGTTGGCTAATAATAAAGGATACCTCGATGCGTAAATTTTTGGAATTACCTCTCCAAATAGTAAGATTAGAAAGGTGATAACAACCACTTCTACAACCAATTCAATTTTTTTGGCGCTAACAATGTATCCTAAAACTTCCCAGTCGGCATAATGAAATAGCGCACTTGATAGGTATGATGAAAGTAAAATGATGGCAACGTTTATAAAGTTGTTGCTAATCAAGATAGTTGCCAAAAGTTCTTTTGGCTTATCCATCATTTTAATAATCAGTTGCGAATTCTTCGTGTTACTTTCTTCAACAGATTTCCTTTGTGTGGGATTCATTGAGAAGAAAGCAATTTCTGATCCTGAAACTAATCCTGAGCCAATCAAGAGCAAGATTAATACAGCAAAAGAAACTATTATACCTAGAGTAAAATCTGCTTGGTAAAGCAGTAGGATGTAACTAAATGGTTCGTCCGATTCGTCCAACTAAAGAGAGATTTGATTCAACATCGAGTGATTAAAATGGTAAGTCATCATCATCGTCAACAGCGGTAGTTGCTGAAGTGTTCGTTGTTGATGCAGTATTGTTTGCAGCAGGAGCAGAGTAGCCACCTTGTTCAGCCGGAGCTCCACCACCGCCATCGTTACGTCCGCCAAGCATTGTCATGTTATCAGCTACAACCTCGGTTGTGTAACGTGTGTTTTTATCTTGGTCTTCCCAAGAGCGGGTTCTCAATTTTCCTTCTATGTAAATAAGGCTTCCTTTTCGAAGGTATTTTTCAGAGATTTCTGCTAAACCACGCCAAAGAACAATGTTGTGCCACTCGGTATTCGTTCTTCTTTCACCGCTTTTATCGGTGTAAGTTTCATTAGTAGCCAAAGAAAAAGTTGCAACGGCAGTTCCGCTTTCCAATCTTCTTACTTCTGGGTCTCTTCCTAAATTTCCTACTAAAATTACTTTGTTAACACTTCCTGCCATCTTATTCTTTATTCTAAAAACAAAACTAACGATTTTGTAAAGCGATATCAAAAGATTGAGCCAGTCTGTTCAAGATATTTGTCAATTAATCTTGGAATGGCCAATTCATGAAATTCATTTTCAGAAACCCACTGGCTGTTTTCTTTAAGAGTAACGGTTGTTTTTGACAAATCAATGTGGATGAATTGCGCAAATAACTTTTGATGAGAAAGTATGTGTTTTACTGTCTCAGATACCTTGTTCATACTTATGTTATTTAAAGTGAATTCACTGTTCAATACATTATTAATAGGTGTTGGTTCACTTTTTTCAATCAGAGGGAATTGGTAAAGACCCTTCCAGATTTCAGATGTATCTCTTTTTTCCACCAACACTTTATTGTCTTTCTTTAATACCAAGAAATAAAAGTATCGATTTCGTTGTTTGATCTTTCCTTGTTTAATGGGACGCTCTGCAATGGTTTGATTTTTATATGCAAGACACTTTTCTATAAGCGGACATTCAATGCAATTGGGGTTTTTAGGAGTGCATTGTAAAGCTCCAAACTCCATTATTGCTTGATTGAAAAGTCCCGGATCACTCTCAGGAAGCAATTCATCAGCTAATTTTTGGAATTCTTTTTTGCCTGAAGTCGAATCTATAGGAGTGTCAACGTCAAACAAACGAGAAAGCACGCGATAAACATTACCATCAACTACAGCTTGATGTTCGCCAAAAGCAAAAGAAGCAATGGCAGCAGCAGTATACGGTCCAACTCCTTTTAAAAGCAAGATTTCTTTATAGGTATTTGGAAAAGTTCCGTTTAAATCATGCGAGATGTATTTAGCAGCTGCGTGTAAGTTTCTTGCTCTGGAATAATATCCCAGTCCTTGCCACAATTTTAATACTTCATCTTCATGGGCATTTGCCAAGTCTGTTACCGTTGGAAATTGGCTTCTGAATTTCAGAAAATAATCCATTCCTTGATCAACTCTTGTTTGCTGGAGGATAATTTCTGACAACCAAATTAAGTATGGATTGTTAGTTTTTCTCCACGGAAGATCTCTTTTGTATTTTGAATACCAGTTAATTATAGGTTCTGTGAGCTCCTTCATAAGCTTGTGATTCTATCTGTACAAAAATAGATTCATTTTATTTTTCGGTTTAGAATATTCAAGTATCTTTGCGCCCCTCATTTTGGAGAAGATAAAACCGTAATATATAAAGACTTAGAGTTATGACTAAAGCAGATCTTGTTGCTGAGATTTCTGAAAAGACTGGAATTGAAAAAGTACAGGTACAGGCAACTGTTGAAACTTTTATGGAATCAATTAAAAGTTCATTGACCAAAGGAGAAAATGTTTACCTGCGTGGTTTTGGCTCATTCATCGTTAAAGAACGTGCGGCTAAAACGGGTAGAAACATTTCTAAAAACACTACGATTATCATTCCTGCTCACAATATTCCAGCTTTCAAACCGGCTAAAACTTTCATTAGCCAAGTTAAAGATGAAGTAAAGGTTAAGTAAGTTGAAACTGAATAACCTTCATATAGGGATTATTGCTGCTGTCACACTACTAACAGTTCTTTTATTTTTTGTTAGAACCAAGCCCAATTTGGAATTGGCTCGTCAAGAGGCTTCTGTTGAAACTCAAATCGATTCGGCTATTGCTATGGTAAATGGTGGAAGTCCGATGGAAGGAATTTTCTTATTGAGAGATCTTAGTGAGGAACATCCAGGAAACATGAGAATTCAATTAAATTTGGGGATGTTTGCCGTACAGAGTGGTCAGCTAGATAAAGCTGAAACTCGATTTAATACGGTTTTAGAAGACAATCCAAATCAAGCAGAAGCATTGTACTTTATGGGATACATTGAATCTCAAAAAGGAAATAATACAAAAGCCGTTGAGTATTTGGAAAAGGCACTTGAAAATGCCTCTGATGAAAACTTAAAGAGCGAAATACAACAGTTTATAAACGAATTAAAATAAAAAGCTATGCCTTGCGGTAAGAAAAGAAAAAGACACAAGATGGCTACTCACAAGCGTAAAAAACGTTTGCGTAAAAACCGTCACAAGAAGAAAAAATAATTCAACTTCTTGCTTCTAGATAACATACCGGAAATCGTCCTCGGAGTTCCTTATCCATAAACGGAATTGAATGAAAAAGGAGTTAATAATTAAAGTTACGCCTAAAGAGGTTGTACTTGCACTCCTTGAGGATAAGAAGTTAGTTGAATTACATAAGGAAAAGCATAACAGCGAGTATGCTGTAGGAGATTTGTATTTAGGTCGGGTTAGGAAACTAGTACCCGGCCTAAATGCTGCATTTGTAGATGTTGGGTACGAAAAAGATGCATTCTTGCATTATTTCGATCTAGGTCCGCAAGTGCAAAACCTCTTGCAATACACCAATGGTGTAAGGTCTAAAAAACTAAACTCTTCTAATTTGAAGAGTATGGAACTATTGCCTGATATCAATAAGGATGGTAATATCCAAGAAGTTTTAAAACAAGGCCAAGAGGTGCTTATTCAGGTGGCTAAAGAACCCATATCAACAAAAGGCCCGCGAATCTCTACTGAATTGAGTATTGCTGGCAGATATTTGGTATTGGTTCCTTTCACCGACAGAATTTCTGTATCAACTAAGATCAAATCCAGAAAGGAAAAAGATCGTCTTAAAAGATTGATCCAGAGCATTAAGCCCAAAAACTTTGGGGTTATTGTTCGTACTGTTGCTGAAAACAAACGCGTTGCAGAACTCGATAGAGATTTGCGCGAATTACTTCAGAAGTGGGATCAATGTTATCACAATTTAGCTGCTGCTAAACCGGCTACTCGCGTATTAGGTGAGTTAGACCGTACTGCGGCTATGCTGCGCGATGTGCTAAATGATCAATTCAATAGTATTGTGATTGATGATACTGCTTTGTACGAAGAAACAAAGTCGTATTTGAAAAGCATAGAGCCAGAGAAGGCTAAAATTGTAAAACATCACAAAGGCTCAGCCAATATCTTTGATCACTACGGAATCGAGAAACAAATTAAGGCTTCGTTTGGTAAGCATGTTTCTATGCCAAGTGGCGTTTATTTGGTTATTGAGCATACAGAAGCACTGCACGTAATTGATGTGAACAGTGGAAACACTTCTAAAAAGGAAAAATCGCAAGAAGAAAATGCGGTTAGAACAAATTTAGAAGCAGCCGAAGAAATTGCTCGTCAGTTACGTCTACGTGATATGGGTGGAATCATCGTTGTTGATTTCATTGATATGCAAAGTTCTGAAAACAAAAAGTTGCTGTTTGCTAAGATGAATGAAGTCATGGAAGCAGACCGTGCAAAGCACTATGTTTTACCTCCAAGTAAATTTGGGTTGGTTGAAATTACGCGTCAGCGTGTGAGACCCGAAATGGAAATTAGAACAGCTGAGTACATTCCAGATAAAAATGGAGAGCAACAACAAGTTCAGGCTACAATTTTAATTATCGATGAAATAGAATCTCAAATCAAGAGGTCTATTGAAGATGATAAAGAAAAGCTGGCTTCTGTAAAAGTTCACCCATTTGTACATGCGTATTTCATGCAGAACAAAAAGAAATACCAATACAAGTGGTTTATGAAATACAAACGTTGGATTAAAATCATTCCGCGTACAGCTTATCCTCTGATGAATTACAAAATTCTGAATAACAAAAACGAAGAGATTAACTTCGCTAAATGACATTCAGAAAAGACAATGACGTATACACAGTTAAGCAAGCTTTAGATAAGGCTTATAAATATTGTGCATTACAAGATCGCTGTCAATCAGAAATGGTAACCAAGTTGAAATCTTGGAATCTGTCAGAAGATGAAGCCGCAGAGGTTTTGATTCAGTTGATAACTGAGCAGTTTGTAAACGATGAGCGTTTTGCGCGAAGTTTTGTTCGAGGCAAGTTCAATCAAAATGGGTGGGGAAGAGTAAAAATCACTTATGCTCTTCGTCAAAAAGAAATTTCTTCCCAGTGCATTAATATCGCATTGGAAGAAATTGATGAAGAAAAATACCGCTCAAAATTGATGGATATTGCAACCAAAAAATGGAACATAACAAGTGCAAGAAATGACTTCGAGAAAAAGAATAAAGTAGCTGGTTATTTGGTCTCAAGAGGGTTTGAATCGAACCTCATTTGGGACACATTGAATAATTTAGAACATGATAACTAAAGATCAGTACAAAGAACTTACGAATCGCCTGGACGCGTTAAGGGGGTACCTTTGACGTTGACAACAAGCGTATCGAAATAGAGCAGGAAGAACTCAGAACCCAAGATCCTCAATTTTGGGATGATCCTGAAGCTGCTGAAAAAATTCTAAAAGGCATTAAGAAATTAAAGTTCTGGACTGAGAGTTTTGATGGTGTGAAATCTACACTTGAAGAACTAGAAGTCTTAATGGAATTTCATGAAGCCGGAGAAGGTTCAGAAGAAGATATTGATACCCAGTATCAAGCTGTTGTTGATGGTATTGAAGAGTTGGAATTCAAAAACATGCTTTCTGGTGAAGAAGATGGAATGGATGCCATTGTTGAAATCAACTCAGGTGCTGGAGGAACAGAAAGTCAAGATTGGGCTTCAATGTTGTATCGCATGTACTTAATGTGGGCAGAAAAGAATGGCTTCAAAGTTAAAGAGGTAGATTACCAAAAAGGCGATGAAGCGGGTATCAAAAGTGCAACCATTGAGGTACAAGGCGAATTTGCTTATGGGTACTTAAAAAGTGAAAATGGTGTTCATCGTTTAGTTCGTATCTCACCGTTTGATTCTAATGCACGTAGACACACTTCTTTTGCTTCAATTTTTGTTTATCCAGTTGTTGATGACACCATCGAAATTGATGTGAATCAATCTGACATTACTTGGGAAACATTCCGTTCAGGTGGTGCCGGTGGACAGAACGTAAATAATGTAGAAACTGGTGTTCGATTAGAGCATAAGCCAACAGGTATTATTATTCGAAATACGGAGAGTAGATCTCAGTTGCAGAATAAAGAAAATGCCATGCGACTTTTGAAAGCGAAACTCTATGAAATGGAGATACGCAAACGTCAAGAGGAAAAGAGTGCCATTGAAGGAAATAAAATGAAAATTGAGTGGGGCTCTCAAATTAGGTCTTACGTATTCCACCCATATAAAATGGTGAAAGATGTAAGAACCAACTTCGAAACTTCCAATGTTCAAGGGGTAATGGATGGAGACATTGATGGATTCATCAAAGCTTACTTAATGGAGTTTGGAAATAGCAATAAAAACGTATCGTAATACATTTGGGTAGGTTACTTAATTAAGTTAACCTGCCCAATTTCTTCTTTGAATTTTCTCTTGCTATCGTATCCTGATATGTAAGATATCTTCCACATATAAATTCCGTCAGCGGCTATCTCTCCGTGATAAGTGCCATCCCAACCCAAGCTTATTTCAGTACTTTTAAATACCTGATTTCCCCATCTGTCAAACACTAAGAATTCATATTCTTCGAGCGGTTGATCGGTTTCTGGTTTAAAAATATCATTTAGGTTATCGCCATTAGGTGTGAAAGCATTTGGTATGTATACTTGGAAACAATCCATAAAGATGACGGAGATTCGATCTACTGCTGTTCCACACGCATTTGAAGCAGTCACTTCGTAAAAACCATCGTTAGTAACTAACATTGAATCACCTATTCCCATAAAGTCCCAATCGTATTCGGTATACTCATTACTAGCTAGTTGATTCACTAAGTACACTTCTTCGCCTATACATGCTTCAATATCATCACCTAATTCAACATCTGGTGCAAATGCAAGTTCATAGTTAATAGTATCTCTAACCCCACCACAAGTATTGTTGTTTGAATTGAGTTCTACCCAATATTCTCCAGGTTCGTAAATGTTTATAGAAGTTGTTGTAGCACCAGTGCTCCACAAGTATGAATAACCTGAACCACCACTGACATTTGCTTCTATTAATTGACTAGAGCCATCACAAATAATGGTGTCGTTTCCTAAGCTAACCTCAATTAAATTGAATGGTAGGAGTGAAACAGATGATGAATCCATACAACCAGAGTTACTTTCAGTAACCGTAACTGAATAGGTGCCAAAATCTGTAATTAGAACTGTAGGGTTAGTAGATCCCGTGTTCCATTGGAAGTTATATTGGTTCTGCGACAAATAAGTTGAAGCATCAAAAGTCATCATGAAAACGCTGTCTTCGCACATGGTAATATCACTACCTAAATCAACTACTGGTTTCGAACTCATAAAAATAGAGATACTATCTGAGTTTTCACACCCATTTATATCTGTTACAGTTACATGGTAGTTGCCAGCACCAGTAACTAAATGGTAAGGAAGCGATTTTCCTGAATCCCAGTAGTACTCATTGAAATTACCTGGATCAAGCGTGGTTGAGAAGTTTGTTCCTTCACAGTAATAAATGTCATTTCCTAAATCTGGATTAGGAAGAGCGTATTCAGAAACAATGATGTAATCAGAATTCTGACACCCATTTGCATCTGTTACTGTAACTGAGTAAACACTGTCAAAAGCTCCAATATTTATTGTTTGAGATGAGTTTCCTGTATTCCAGTTATAAGCTGAAAATTGACCGGGATTTAATACTGTTGAAAACGAGCTTCCATAGCAATATGCTGTATCTGGACCCAGATCAGGATTTGGAAGTGGAAGTGTGGTTAATGTAATTGTATCGCTGTTAACACAAGCATTGGTGTCGGTAATTGTAAGCGAGTAGCTTGATGTTACAGGGGTAGAGACATTTATTGGTGTTTGAAATGTGATGCTTGGTGACGTTTGGTTTGTGCTCCAAAGGTAGCTTGTAACTCCACCAGTATTGTTTCCTGAATTCAACGTGGTAATTTGAGCTGAGCATGCTGTGTCATTTGAGCCTAGATTGATATATGGTTTTGGATCTTCAATAACAAACATAGTGTCGCTATTACTACAAGTGTTTACATCGGTTACCTCTACCCATACGGTACTCATTGTTTCATTGAGCATCAATACTTGTGAAGAACCACCATTCATCCATGAGTATGAACTATATCCACTTCCAGCATCTAACGGCTGATTAAAAGTAGTTCCCTCACAGTAATAAATTGGAGAGCCCAAGTCTACTGTTGGAAGATTGTAGATCGACAATTGGAAAATGTCAATTGATGTACATGTGTTCAAATCTGTGGTTGTAACAGCGTATATTCCAGCTGAACCTAACGAAATGTTTTGTGTAGTTTCTCCTGTACTCCACAAATAACTGATGGCCTGACCTCCATTTAGCGTTAACGAATCTCCACTACAGATTGATGTATCTGCTCCTAGATTTAATGTTGGTCCATAATTAAATGTTAGGTTGATTGAATCTCTACCGAAACATCCATTTGTATCCTGAACTTCAACCCAATAGGTGCCAGTAGTATCAATACTTACATTTTGAGTAGTTTCTCCAGTACTCCATTGGTATGACGTGTATACGGCTCCAGCATCTAAGAATTTAATATCTCTCATGCATAAAGTATCATCAACTCCGATGTATGGTGATGTTTGAGGATGGTTTGTAACTGATGAGCTACCGTAAGCTTCACAATTGTTGGTGTCTGATACAGTGATGAGATAATTTCCAGTTTGAGTGGTGTTAATTGAACTGGTTGTATTTCCATTACTCCAAGTATAGCTGACTAATCCAGAACCAGAAATATTTAAACTTGCGCTATTTCCAACACAAACTGTGTCATCATTTACTGCAAACGTTGTTTGAGGATATGACCCAATTTGAATAGCATCACTAGTCATGCACCCATTTTGATCTGTAGCCGTAACCGCGTATGATCCTTGTTGGGTAACCAAATAGTATTGACTTGTTGATCCATCATTCCATTGAAATTGAACGAATGAATTTGTAGCATCAAGATTTATAGTGTCAAAAGACTGCAAGCAGATATTCGTATCGTTTCCTAAATTTAATGCCGGAACTGTAAAGTTATTTACCACAACAGTATCTGCAGATGGGCAGCCATTAACGTCAATTGTTTCAACCCAATAATTTCCTACAGTATTTACAGATATCGAATTGGTCGAGTAACCATTTTTCCAATTATATGATTGGTAATTATTTCCTGGAGAAATTGTCGCATAATCACCAGGACATACAGTAACACTATTTCCCAAATTGGTTGAAGCAGCAGGATAATTGAAAAGTTCAAACGTATCAGCCGCAGAACAAGCATTAGAATCAGTAACTGTAAGTTGATAAGTTCCCGGAGTGTTGATGGTAATACCTTGAGCTGTTTCAGCTGTATTCCACAGATAGCTGGAGTAAGTATTGTTAGAAGCAATTGTTAATCTATCAGTTGTACAAATAGTATCATTCGTTCCGATAGAAAACTGTGGAAGAGGGAATACCGTTAGATCAAAAGAATCAACTTGATTACAGTTGTTGTTGTCGGTAACTGTTAAAGCGTATAAACCAGCCGAAGTAACATTGATATTTTGAGTAGA
>MDTF01001317.1_pt1 | contig 30055 bp, 28 predicted proteins | sample 811191 | NCBI WGS metagenome assembly MDTF01 (sample SAMN05326649, study PRJNA326480) | marine metagenome | isolation source: seawater | place: Southern Ocean | collected 2011 | reverse complement strand
CCACGTTGATAGGCTGGATGTGGAAGCGCAGTAATGCGTGTAGCTGACCAGTACTAATAGCTCAATTGGCTTGATTTATGCACTGAAAAAATTTTTTAGTAGATTGAATAAATTATTTTAATTAAAACCCTGGTCTTAACTGCTGGGGTTTTTTTTTAGATTTACATGTGTTAAAATTTCTATAGTGGTGAATAAATGAAAAAGTATATCTTAGGGTTAAATTCTATAGGCTTCAATACCTCAGCATCTTTAATTTACGATAATAAAATTATTGCAGCAATTGAAGAGGAAAGACTATCAAGGGAAAAAAGAACAAGAAAATTTCCTGATAAAGCTATTAAATTTTGTTTAGATAAAGGAAACATAAAACTTGAAGATTTAGAGGCGATAGCAATTTCATGGAATCCAATCATTAACTTAGAAAATTTTGATATTAATAACTCAAGAAACTCAAGCTATTTTCCAAATATATTGCACAGCACTATAAATAATGTAATGAAGGAAATTAAAGGTATCAAAAAAGACTTTTTCTTACAAAACCTACCTTTAAATAACGGTAAAAAACTAAAAATTTTTTTTGTAAATCATCATTTAAGTCATGCCAGTAGTTTTTTTGTATCAAATTTTAAAGAGGCGTCAGTAATAACTGTAGATGCTTTTGGAGAAAATCAATGTGTAGGATTTTACTCTGGAAAAAAAAATGATATAAAAAAAATTTTTCAACAAAATTTTCCACATTCTTTGGGTTCTTTTTATTCAACATTTACTGAATTTTGTGGATTCAAGCCTCAGAGTGAAGAGTGGAAATTAATGGGTGCTAGCGCATATGGAAAAAAATCATTCTATCAAAAAAAAATTGATAGTTTAATAAATTTTGAAAAAGATGGTGAATTTTTTTTAAATCTTAAATACTTTAATCATTACATGTTTCATAGACCAGGATATGTAAATAAAAATTTAGAAGATCTTTTAGGTTTAAAAAAAAATAAACTTAATCAAGATTTAAAAAAAGAATATTTTGATATAGCATTTGCAGCACAAAAAACATTTGAAAAGATATATCTAAACCTAATAAAAAATATTTACAAAAAAAACAAATCAAAAAATTTAGTTTTAGCTGGAGGAGCAGCATTAAATTGTGTTGCTAATGGAAAAATATTGAGTAGTAGCAATTTTAAGAATATCTTTATTCCACCTTTTCCAGATGATAGTGGTGCAGGATTGGGGGCGGCATTATTTGTTAATTCACTTATATCAAAAAAGAATAGTCAAATTCAATTTAAACATAATTATTTAGGCCCATCATTTACTAATAGTGAAATTTTAAAAGTTATGAAAAAATTTAAATTAAAGTATGAATTAATTGAGGATATTTTTGACTCAGCATCTGACTCTATTATAAAAGGAAAAATCATAGGATGGTTTCAGGGATCCTTAGAATTTGGTGATAGAGCACTAGGAAACAGATCGATCTTAGCTGATCCACGAAATAAGCTAATGAAAGATAAGATAAATAAATTTATTAAATATAGGGAAAACTTTAGACCATTTGCGCCAGCAATTTTAGAAGAAAAAGCAAAAGAATATTTTGAAAACTGTCAAGAAAGTTTTTTTATGGAAAAAACATTATTCATTAAACCTATAAAAAAAAAACTAATTCCATCGGTCACCCATGTGGATGGGTCGGGTAGACTGCAAACTGTAAGCAAAAATAGCAACCCTTCATTTTATAATTTAATTAAAAGTTTTTATAAAAAAACGGGAATACCAGTACTGTTAAATACAAGTTTTAATGTACAAGGAGAACCAATTGTATGTTCAGTTGAAGACGCAATCAAAAATTTTTATTTGTCAGGACTTGATGAGCTATATATAGGAAATTATAAAGTTAAAAAATAATATATGAAAAATTATATTATAAAAAAAATTAATTCTAAAAAATTGTGCATCTCTGTAATTGGCTTAGGATATGTGGGGTTACCATTATCACTTTTAATATCAAAAAAGGATAGAGTTATAGGAATAGATATTGATAAAAAAAAAATAAATTATTTAAATTCAAATAAAAGCTATATCGAGAGAATTGAAAATAAAAAAGTTTATAACTTTAACAAAAAAAATATTTTTTCTGCAGATTTTTCTAAAATATTTGAATCTGATTTTATCATAATATGTGTTCCCACACCTTTAAAAAAAGATCAGAGTCCTGACTTAAGTTTTATTAAAAATGCTGTATTAAAAATAAAACCTTATCTAAAAAAAGGTCAAACGATTATTCTTGAAAGCACAAGTTACCCCGGAACTACTTATGATCATATTGTACAAATATTAAATAAAGATTTTATAGTTGGAAAAGAAATTTTTGTTGGTTTTTCTTCTGAAAGAATAGATCCAGGAAGAAATGATAATAAAATTCAAACAATTCCAAAAGTTGTAAGTGGTTATTCCAAACCTTGTCTTGAAATTATAAGTAAATTTTATCAAAGGTATTTTATTAAAATATTTAAGGCAGATTCATTACTTATTGCTGAGTTTTCTAAACTTTTAGAAAATGTTTATAGGTCTGTAAATATTTCATTTGTTAATGAAATGAAAATAATAGCAGATAAAATGGGAATTGATGTTTTTAAGGTTATAGAAGCTGCAAACACAAAACCATATGGTTTTATAAGGTTTTGGCCAGGCCCAGGAATTGGAGGTCATTGTATACCTGTTGACCCATTATTTTTGAACTTTGCAGCAAAAAAATTTGGATTTGAAAGCAAATTTGTAAAATTATCTGCAGATGTAAATTTTAAGACCATAAAGTTTGTTGAAGAAAAAGTAACATCTTTTTTAAAAAAAAATGATATCAAATTTTCTTTAGCCAAAATTTTGTTACTAGGTTTAGCGTATAAAAAAAACATAGATGATTACAGAGAATCAGCCTCCTTAAAATTATTTGAACATTTAAGTAAGAAAAGATTAAAAAAAATAAAATTTTATGATCCGTATTTTAAGAAGAACAATGTTCCAAAAAACATAAACTTGCTAAAGAAACTAACATCAAAAAACTTATTAAAATTTGATCTTGTAGTTTTGGTAACAGATCATGACAGTTTTGATTATAAGTTTATAAACAAACATGCAAAAAAAATCATAGATTGCAGAGGAAGATTCTCTCTATCAGATAAAGTTATTAGAGGGTAATTTGCTTTGTATTATTCAGGCTAGATCAAACTCCAAAAGATTTAAGAATAAAGTTCTTCATTTAATATATGGTATTCCGATAATACAACATGTTGTAAGCAGAGTTAAACGATCAAAAAAGATGACAAAGTTAATTGTTTCATCATCATTTAAAAAAAGTGATGATAACTTAATTTCTTATCTAAAAAAAAATAGAATAAAATTTTTTAGAGGTGATTTAGAAAATGTAGCAATGAGACTTTATGAGACTGCAAAAATAAATAAAGCAAAATCTTTTGTTAGAATAAGTGGAGATAGTCCTTTAATAGATCCAAAATTATTAGATAAAGCGATTAAAATTTCCCAAAAAGAAAAAAAATACGATATTATAACAAATGTATTTCCCAGAACATTTCCTAAAGGACAATCCGTAGAAGTTATAAAGACATCAATAATAAAGAAATATTCTAAAAATTTTTCAAAACTTGATAAAGAACATGTTACTAAGTATTTTTATGATAATTCAAATAAATTTCTAATAAAAAACTTTACATTTAATGGTAAAAATAAAATAATGAAATTATCAGTTGATACAAAAAAAGATTTAAAAGATATATTAAAAAAGTTTAATAAAAAAAAATTTAAAAACTATTCAATTTAACTATGAAAATTGTAGCTGCAGTAATAGGCATGGGGGTAGGTGAAAAGCATTTGGAGGCTATAGATGGGTTTAAGGGGTCAAGCGTAAAAATAATATGTGAAAAAAATAAAAAAAAAATTAAAATCCTAAAAAAAAAATATCCCAATAAATTAGTTACTTCTAAAGAAGATGATATCTTTCTTGATAAAGAGATAAATTTAGTGTCCTTGGCAAGCTATGATGATTATCACTATAGCCAAATTCTAAAATGCTTTAAATATAATAAAAATGTAATTGTAGAAAAGCCTATGTGCTTAAATCCTAATCAATTAAAAAACATATATAAATTAACAAAAAAAAAAAAAATTAAAATGACATCAAATTTAGTTTTAAGAGTAAATTCATTATTTAAAGATTTTAAAAAAAAAATTGATAACAGCAGAATATTTTATATTGAAGGGGATTATATATGGGGAAGAAAAAAAAAATTGTATGGCTGGAGATCTAAAATTAAACAATACTCATTAACTTTAGGTGCAGGAATTCACATTATAGATCTTGTAAATTGGTTAACAGGCTTAAGGCCTAAAACAGTTTATGCTGTAGGAAGTAAAAAAGCTACAAGGGGAACGTCCTTTAAAAAGAATAGCATGATAGCAATGATATTTGAATATCAAAAAAATATTATTGTTAAAATAACTGCAAATGGAGCGGCTACTTTTAATCATATTCATGAAATTAAAGTATTTTCTGACAATCAAACACTAGTAAACTCACGATTAGGCTCATACATGATAAAAAAAGATAAGCTTTATAAAATGCATTCAGCTTATCCTGATAAGCAAAATAGAAAAAAACTAATTCATAATTTTATTGAAACCTTGACTAAAAAAAATATAAAACCAATTATATCTATAAAAGAACAAATTGATTTAATGACGATCTGTTTTGCTGTAGATAAATCTGTGGCATTAAACAAAAAAATTAAAATTAATTACCTTTAATTCTATGAAAGAGATAAAATTTTCAATTCCAAATATTTGTAAAAAAGACATTAACTTAGTTGGCAAAATTATTAAAAGTGGATGGTTAACGCATGGAAAATATACAGCTCTTTTTGAAGAAGAAGTAAAAAAATTCACAAAGGCAAAGTTTGCAATCTCAGTTTCAAGTTGTACGGCAGGATTGCATATATCCTGTTTGGCATCTGGCTTTAAAAAAGATGATGAGGTAATTGTACCAGCACAAACACATACAGCTACTGCTCACGCGGTAGAATATACAGGTGCAACTACAATTTTTGCTGACGTAGATTATCCATCAGGAAATATGAGTCTAGAAGAAATAAAAAAAAAAGTAACAAAAAAAACTAAAGGTATAATTTTAGTTCATATGGCTGGTTATCCTTGTGAAATGGATAGAATTATAAGATTTTGTAAGAAAAGAAAAATTATAGTTTTAGAGGATTGTGCACATGCTTTAGGAACATATTTTAAAAGTGTTCATGCCGGTAATTTTGGAATTTCAGGAAGCTTTTCTTTTTATCCGACCAAACAAATTACCACTGGTGAAGGTGGAATGGTTATTACAAATAATGAAAAGTTTTATAAAAAAATAAAAAAATTGAAGGCATTCGGAATAGACAAGGATATAAAGGATAGAAAAAAACAAGGTGATTATGATGTAAAATCACTTGGATTTAACTATAGAATGACTGATTTTCAAGCTGCTCTTGGATACAGTCAAATTATTAATTATCATAAAAATTTAAAATTAAGACACTTAATAGCCAAAAGGTATATAAAAAATTTTTCTAAAATAGATAAAATCACATATATGCCCTATTCTAACAATAGTTCTTTTTTTGTGTTTCAGATTTTTTGTAAAAACAGAGACCTGATACTAAAAAATTTAAAAAAAAATAAAATTGGAGTAAGCGTACATTATACTAATCCACTACCAAAAATGTCATATTATAGAAAAAAATATAAATTAAATATAAAAAATTTCAAAAATGCTGACAAATATGGAAAATTCAATATCTCACTGCCAGTTTATCCTAAACTTAAAAAACAAGAAGTGGATAAAATCTGTAAAGCGATTATTAAATTAGTTTAATATGAATAATAAAAAAATTCTTTTAGTTGGTGGATGTGGTTTTATAGGACATAATTTAGCAATCCATTTAAAAAAAATGGGGTCAGATCCAATAATTGTTGATAGTTTAGCAGTCAATAACATTCTTTCATTTGCAGATAACGATATAAAAAATAAGAAATTATATTCTTCAATACTTAATAACCGTATTGAACTATTGAATAGTAATGAAATAAAATTAATAATACAAGATGCAAGAGACTATCATGCTGTATCAAAAATATACCAAGATATTAATCCTGACATAATAATTCATTTAGCTGCTGTTTCTCATGCAAACAAATCAAACAAAGACCCACATAGTACTTTTGATCACAGCTTTAGAACTTTAGAAAATACACTTGATTATGCAAAAAAAAATAAAACTCACACAATTTACATGTCTTCAAGTATGGTTTATGGAAACTTTGACTCGGAAGACGTCAAAGAAGAAAGAATATGTAAACCAATTGGGATTTATGGCACATTAAAGTATTCAGGTGAACTTTTAGTTAAAGCTTATAGTGATGTTTTTGACTTACCATATACAATTATAAGACCATCAGCACTTTATGGAGAGAGATGTGTAAGTAGAAGAGTGGGTCAAATATTTATTGAAAATGCAATACAAGACTTTGACATTACAATTAATGGAAATGGAGAAGAAAAATTAGATTTTACTTACATTGAAGATTTAATTAATGGCATTGGTTTGTGCTGTAGTAATAAAGATGCAATTAATCAGACATTCAACTTAACATACGGCAAGTCAAAAAAAATTAACACACTTATAGAAATATTAAAAGGTGAATTTCCAAATATTAAAATTTTTTATAAAGAAAAAGAAAAATTTATGCCTGAAAGAGGAACATTGGATATTTCAAAAGCAAAGAAATTAATTGGATATAACCCAATAAATCCAATTGATACAGGATATATTAAATATATTTCATGGTATAAAAAATTTTGGAATCATTTAAAAAGAGACTAATTCCAATCTCATGAAAACAAAAAAATTTGATTTTAAAAATAAGGTTTTGATAATTGCTGAAATAGGTAATAATCATGAAGGATCTTTTAAACTAGCAAAAAAATTAATCGAAAAAGCTGCAAAAGTGGGTGTTGATGCTGTTAAATTTCAAACTTTTAAAACAGAAAAATATGTAAATGATAAGGACCAGTTAAGATATGAACGATTAAAGAAATTTGAATTATCGAAAGAAGATTTTTATGAACTTTCAAAATTTGCTAAAAGTAAAAAATTAATTTTTATATCAACACCATTCGACATTCAAAGTGCAATTGATCTTAATGAATGTGTTGATTATTTTAAAATTTCATCAGGAGACAATAACTATTTTCATTTAATTGAAAAAGTTTTAAGTTTTAAAAAGCCTATAATTATATCCACAGGATTACTTGATAATTCAGGAATTGTAGATCTACTTAAAATAATAAAAAAAAGAAACTTTCCAATGAAAAAAGTATTTTTTTTACATTGTGTATCTGATTATCCAGTTGTAGATAAAGAGGCCAATTTGATTTCAATTAAATATTTAAATGATAAATTTAAAATGAACATTGGGTATTCTGACCATACGCTTGGAATTGAGGCATCTATTATGGCAGTAGCATATGGAGCAAAAATTATAGAAAAACATTTTACAATAGATAAAAATTTTTCTAATTTTAGAGACCATAAATTATCTGCAGATCCCAAAGAAATGTTAAAATTAGTAGAATCAGTTAGGAGATCTTCAATAATGGGCGGCGCATATACAAAGAAAATTTCAAAAAATGAAAAAAAAAACTTAAAGTCAATGAGACGCTCATTATATGCGACTGTTAAAATAAATAAGGGTGAAAAAATAACAATGGATAAAATAAAGTTTGTGAGACCATTTAATTCTCTATCTTCAATCAAAATAAAAGATATTTTAAATAAAAAAACAAAATCCTTAATAAAAAAAAGTCAGCCCATTTATATAAAAAGTGTTTAACTTGAAAATTATAATTTTAACAACTAGTACAGATCACCATTTATTTTTCGTTAATAAATTATTAGAAAAATTTAAAGACACGAAGGTTATCTTAGAAAAAAAAAAAAATTTTTTTTCATTTAAAACTTATCATAATTATCAAAAAAAAAGAAAAAAATTTGAAAAATATTTTTTTTTTAAAAATAAAGAAAATAAGTTTAAAAATGAAAAAATTTTTTATGATGTAAATAGTAAAAATTGCATTAATTATGTTAAAAAAATAAAACCAGATCTTATTATAAGTTTTGGAGTGGGGTTAATAAAGCCAATGTTTCTAAGGGAATTTAAGGATTCTAAAATAGTTAATTTACATGGCGGAAATTTAAATTACTACCGAGGCCTAGACTCTCATCTATGGTCAATTTATCACAAGGATTTTGATAATCTATTAACAACATTACACTTTGTAAAAAAAAAACTTGATACGGGTAACGTAATACTAACAAAAAAAATTAACATTCATAAAAAAATACCATTTGAAACTATAAGAGCTTTCAATACTATAAACTGTATAGATCTAGTGACAAAATACATAAAATCTATTAAAAACAATAAAAAAATTCCAGTGAAAAAGAATATAAAATTTGGGAGATATTATTCAGCAATGCCAAGTGTATTAATTGATAGATGTATAAAGAATTATAACGTTTATATTCATAAGACGATTAGCAATTGAAAAAAAGTAATTTAAATAACTTAAATAAAGATTTTTATAAGATATTTTTATTTCATGGTGTTATTAAAAAAAATAAACATATTATACGTAACTACACAAATAAACATATTCTTGAAAAAAACTTCATTAATAAAATTAAGTTTTTTAAAAAAAATTATAATATTTTATCTTTAGAGGAAATTTTTTTTAATATTAAAAACAAGTTATCTTTACCACCCAATACTTGTGCTATTACTTTTGATGATGGTTTTGAAAACAATTATTCTATAGCCGCACCCATTTTAGAAAAATTTAAAATACCTACCACATTTTATTTCTCAACTGATTTTATAAACAATAATTCTATGAGCTGGATTGACCAAATTGAATATGCTTTTGAAAAAACAAAAAAAAATACAATTATCCTACCATGGAGTCTAAAAACTTTAGATATTAATAGTAAAAAAAAAAAAATATTAATTTTAGAAGAGATAAGAAGAGTTCTCAAAAATCAAAATAAAAATTTATTAATCGAAAAAATTATTAATAGCATATTTTTACAACTAGAGGTCATAAAAATTAATTCATTAAATAATGAAATTGATAAAAAAATAAGTTGGTCAAAAGTAAAAAAATTAATTAGTTCTAATCTTTTTACAATTGGAGGACATAGTCACAGACATATTTCCTTGACTTCAGTACCTTTATTAGAAGCTAAAATTGAAATTGACACAAGTATAAAATTATTTAAAAAAAACACCGGCATTAATTTAGAACATTATTCCTATCCTGAAGGCCAAAAAAAAGACTTCAATATAAATATAAAAAAATATCTTAAAAAGAGAGGTATAAAAATTTGTCCAGCTGCCATATCAGGGTTTAATAATACTAAATCTGATTTATTTAATTTAAAACGAATATCTATAAATGTTTAAAAGTATCAAAAATTGCCCGCTTTGCGGATCTGAAAAAAAATCTAAAGTAATTAAAAATAATAGAAATATTTATTCATATTTCCTTTCAAAAATTTTGAATTTGAAAGAAAATTTTATTTTAAGGAATATGCAAAATTACAAATGTCAAAAATGTAAACTTATTTACAAAAAAAAATGGCTTTATTCAAAAACTATTAAAAAAATTTACAAAGATTATCAGCCTACTCATCCCGGAGGGTTAAATTCTCTAAATAAAAACTTTGGGAAAAAAAAATTTATTGAATTAATAAATGGACTAAAACAACTTCATGATAAAAAAAAATATGATCTCTCTGATAGAAAAAAAAGAGAGATAGTAAAAATTTTAAACTCAACAAATAATAACAAAAATAACTTTATAAAATTAAAAAAAAAATTTATTCAAAAATTAGTTAATAATGACCTTGAATATATCAAACTTAATTATTTAAATTTATCAAATTTGATAAATAAACCAAAAATATACTCACAGTTCGCTGGTTTTAGAAGTCAGGAAATTTCAAATTATTATAACAAAATTATAAATTTAAAAAATATAAACTCATATGCTGAAGTTGGCTGTCCTCTCTGGGGTAATTATAATTACTTTAATAAACATTGGATCAAGCAATATTTTATAAATATAGATGAAAAAAATTTTTGGAAAGCTGATAAAAAAATTAGTGAAAACTGCTTAAAATATTTATCAAGAAGTGTTAAAGTACTATCTAAAAAAAATTTAAAGCAAATTGATTTTGTTGGTATCTATAATTTTTTAGATCACCTAGAAAATCCATTAAAATTTTTTAATAAAGAATTAAAAAATGTAAAATTTTATGGAATAATATGTGAAGACATTAGTCTAAGTAAAAAAATTGATTGCCAACATTTTTCGTCATGGTCTCATAGCTCCATAATGTTTCTTTCAAAAAAAATTGGTTTTACTATTTGTCATAAACCCACTAGATTAGGTAATTCAAATTATAAACTTTATATTCTAAAACAAACTTATAAAAAAATTTTAAATTAAATATTTAAACTCTTATGAAAATTGTATGGATAATTGATAATAAGTTTAGAGAATTATATGGTTTATATGATTTAAAAAAAAAACTATTAGAACATAATATAAAACTTTATTTATTTTATATTCCCGTTTGGAAAACAGCAATAGATCTAATAAACCCTCATGCGGTAGTTGTTCCAAATTTATTTGAGAGTTCTTGTGAGCCAATTGTAAAATATTCTAAAAAAAAAAAAATCGATATCTTTATGCACTCATCTGAAGGAATGTATTATTCAGATAAAATTCAAAAATTAAAATATCCACTCCATCTTATAAAAAAAATTAATAAGATATTGGTTTGGGGAAAAAGTGACGCGAAATATCTAATTAAGAAGGGTTTTAAAAATAAAATTGTTGAGTGTGGATCTTTAAAATTCGACAAAAGAAATTATATAATAAAAAATTTAAAAAATAAAAAAATTAATGTAATTGGTATTCCAACCCACTCTAGAATTATCTCTGGATTTGGCAAATCAAAGTTAATGATTCCATCTTTAATTCGCCAATGCACTTTAGATAAAGATTTTGAAAAATTTGGCTTATACAAATTTGAATACGAATATATTCGATTGATAACTGATATTATCGAAAAAATTGACACAAAAAAAAAAGTGGTTTTTAAGATTAGTCCATTTGAAGATCCCAAAATATACAAAAAAACTTTTCCTAAACAAAATATTTTTGAAGGAAGTGATGTTAGGGATTTTCTAAAAAATGTAGATGTGATTTTGAATGTTTATAGCTCAATTTCAGTAGATGCTTTAAAATATTACGTCCCAGTTATAAGTATCAATAAATTTATTAATTGGGATGCAGCTGTAATTAAAAATAAAAATTATGGTCCGAATGCAAAACATGGTTCAGTAAGTTTGGGGATACAACCTAAAAATATAACTGAACTCCATAGTTTACTTAAAAAAAATAAAGAATATTTAATTAATTTATGTAAACAAAAAAATTTTTTTAAGAAAGCAAATGAATTAGCTGAGACACGCGATAGTCTTAAATTAATGACTGAATTGTTTATTAAATATAAGACTAATATGAGCTACAGACCCTATAATTATTTTATGTATTTAAAATATTTATTGATAGAAATTAGACAATCTTTGTTTAGACGATCAAGAGCTGCTAATTTTAAAAGATGGAGCATACGTGATCAAAAGCTCCTCAAAGCGTATAGATTAAGATAAGTATTTATAGCTTTTAATCATACACTTATCTAAATCGATCAAAATATTCATTAAAACTACACTTAAAACAATAAATTTAATTATTATTTTTTATTACTTTCGCTCGATAAATTAATAGTTTTTTTTGTATAGTTTATATTAAAAAATTGATTATGTTATTTATTTATTATTTTATTATAAATAATAAACATTTTACTATATATAAATATTAAATTACTCATGTTTGAAGCAATAATTCCATTAAGATCAAAGTCAAGAGGTTTAAAAAATAAAAATATACTTCCTTTTAAAAATAATGTTAATTTAGTCAATCATACACTTAATAAACTTATCAAAATAAAAAAAATAAAAAAAATTTATATTTTAACTGACTCAGTTATGTATAAAAAAAAAATTATTCAACATGAAAAAATCGACGTAAATTATTTAAGAAAAAATAAATATTCAACTAGTAACTCCAAAATCGATGATTTAATAAATGACTTTTTAAAAAATTATAATAATAATCAAAATAATAAAAAATTTTTATTATTCCAAGTAACATCCCCCAATTTAGGTAAAGAAGAAATTATAAAAACTATCAATTTTATAATTAAAAAAAAAATATCATCCTTAATGCATGTAACTAATATTTTAGAAAACCCATACGAAGTAATAGAAACTACTAAAAAAAAGTGGAAATTCTTGATGAAAAAAAGATTAATCAATAGACAGAATTACCCAAAAAAGTTTATGTTTATTACTGGATCATTATATTTTTTTACAAGAGATTTTTTTTCAAAAAATCAAGTAATAATTAATTCAAAAACATATCCATACAAAGTGGATAGAATAAATTTTGTTGATATTGATGATCTATTTACTTTTCAGCTCTCTAAGCAAGTGTCAACTTTAAAAATTAGAGATTAGATAAGTTTTATTAAGTTTTCTGAAATTTTTTTATAAACCTCTACTTTTTTCCTTAATAATATTGGTATAGCTACATATTTTTCGAGAATTTTTTTTGAGATTAAGGTATTTTTTATTTGATCTTTAGTAACCGCATGTTTCCAAAAAAATGCAAAATGCCATTTTATGGCATCTGGTAAATTCTTTGTTCCAACTCCAGTCGAGTTTAAATATTTCACTATTTTCGAACGTTTTTTTTTATCATCAATCTTAAAAATTAAAGTATCATAATTAGGAATGGAACCTTTATAGATTCCTCTTAGTTTCACCTTGTTTTTAAGTTTATTTTCAATCACTGAAAATCTTTTTTTACTTTCTCTTAAAATATATTTTAATTTTGGTAATTGAGCCAGTCCAACTGCCGCCTGAAGTTCAGTCATTCTATAGTTAAACCCTGGCATGTCCGCATCATCGACACCTCTTGGAAGGTTTCTTATCAATTTATGCCCATGATCATGATATCTTTTAAAATATAAATACTTCTTTTTATTGTTAGTTAATAAGCAACCTCCCTCTCCAGTTGTAATTGTTTTTCCAAAATCAAAGCTAAAAATACCAATATCAGATTGTGTTCCAAGTTTTTTCCCTTTGTATGTAGCCCCCATAGCCTCACAATTGTCTTCTACTAAAGGAATCTTTTTTCTTCTACAAACTTTTTGAATTTTGTCTAATTCTGCAGAGTAACCAAGCATATGAACTAATATTACTGCTTTGGTTTTTTTGGTAATTAATTTTGATAATTCATCTGCTGACATATTAAGATCATTATTAATGCCTGTTATTATTGGTTTTGCACCACAATCTAAAATAGCCTCAATAGTTGCAATAAAATTAAAGCTTTGGGTAATTACCTCATCCCCATGCTTTACACCTAAAGATTTTAAAGCAATTTTAATTGCAGCTGTTCCAGAGCTTACACATTGTACATATTTAGATCCAAAAGCCTCTGAAATTTTTTTTTCAAATTTTCTAACTCTAAAAATATTCTTCCTTCTTTTATCAAAACCATGAGCAAAAAGTACACCATCACTTTCTGTAAATATTTTTTTAACTTCATTAAGTTCTTTATGGTTTATTAATTCATTACCTGGCATATTTTATCAATTCATACTTTTTCTTAAATCAATTTGTTTTATTAAAGAATCTTGGTATTTTTTAAACTTTTTTTTATCAACTTTTGAATTTTTTTTCATAATTTGTACTGTAAAACCTCTTCTTGATAGCTCAGATTCATTTTTTTTACTACCATGAATAATTTGTGAATGATGAAGTAAACAGTCACCTGGTTTCAGATTAAAGGTTTTTTTTTTATATATTTTTTTCAACTGATCTATTCTTTTAATTTTTTGAGAACTACCAGGTGTATAAGACGCGATATGAGGGTATAATTTTTTATGTGAACCAAGTAGATATTCAATAGCCCCATTGTTTTTGGTGGCGCTATCAATGGCTATCCAAATTGTGAATGCATTAGGATCTTTTAAATTCCAATAATAATTATCTTGATGCATAGGACTAGCTAATCCAATTTTTTTGGGTTTAGCAAAATATTCATAGTGTTTAACTTCTGGCTTTGCTTTTAAGAAAAAGTGACCTAGGTTCATAAGTTTTTTTTGATTAGCAAAGGTCTTAAAAAATTTATCATGAAAAAGATGAATAGAATTAACCTCACCATTAATATAATTAACCTCTTTCCCTTTGAGTTTTGATCGTTCCTTTTTAATATATAGTTTTATTTTTTTCTTTAATAATGATAATTCTTTGCTTAAAAAAACATTATTTATCTTTATAACTCCGTTAATTTTGTAGCTTTTAAAATATTTTGTGTTTAAATCCATAAATATAATTGATATAACCTTATAAAGTTTTTAATGGAAAAAAAAAATAATTCAATAAATTTTGTTGCTGAAGTTGGTTGTAACCATCAGGGTGAGCTAAAGCTAGCATTTAAAATGATAGACACTCTTATAAATTTTTGTGATGTAAAATTTGTGAAATTTCAAAAAAGAAATCCAATTGAGTTATTAGGCAAGAATAGATATGACATGCCACATCCCGTACCAGCTAATTCTTTTGGAAAAACTTATGGTTTGCACAGGGAAAAACTAGAGTTTAATATAAAAGAACATAAAAAAATTCAAGCTTACTGTAAAAAAAAAAAGATTGAGTATATGTGTTCAGCTTGGGACATAACTTCTTTAAAAGAATTAATTGGTCTTAAAGTTAAACATATAAAGATACCCTCCGCCTGTAACAATAATTATGAATTAATTTCATATTTGTTTAAAAAATTTAATGGTTTTTGCCATATATCTTTAGGAATGACCACTACAAGTGAAGAGAAAAAAATCATACAGTTATCCAAAAAATACAAAAAAAATAAAAAACTAATTTTATATGCATGTACTTCTGATTATCCTGTAAAACATGAGGATATCTGCCTTTTGGAAATCACTAGACTAAGAAAAGATTATGGTAAAAAAATTAATGCAATTGGTTTCTCTGGTCATCACCAGGGAATCTCTGCGGATATTGCTGCTGGTACATTGGGTGTTAAGTGGGTTGAGAGACACTTCACATTAGACAGAACTCTTAAAGGTACAGATCATGCTGCATCTTTAGAACCAGATGGAGCTAGGAAAGTAAAACGAGACCTTGTTTTATTGGAAAAAAGTTTAAAGTTTAAAAAAAAGAAAATACTTGATTGTGAGCTACCACAGAGAAAAAAGCTAAAGTATGCAAGCTAGTATTTAATTTTTTTAGCTTTCAGCGAAGATTTTACACTTTTATTAAATAATAATGAAAAAGCATAATCATTATAATTTTTTTTCGATTTATTTATATTATTATTTTTACTTATTTTTTTAAACTCATCTTTTTTAGCTTCTAAAATTAATGAGGTAAAAGGGTCTTTGTCAAATCCAGTAAATTTAAAGTTAATCTTATACTTTCCATCTTTATATGTATGTGTCAGTTTATTTTTTTTATAAAATTTGTTATTTAAATTCTGATAATTTGAATTTTTACCTAAAATATGGCATGGAATTGTAAAATCTTCTATTCTACTATCACAAAATTTTTTTTGAATTATATTTTTGAAACCACACTTTTTGAGAATAATTTTCATCATATTAAAATCATAGGCATACAAATGTGCATAGCCTGCTATAAATTTTTTTAAATTTCTATCTAGTAGAATTGTATCTTGGCCAGGACTCACAATAAAATTCATTAACATACCACCAAAACCTAAATCTGTTCTTATTGAGTGATCTTCATCTATAGCTTTTTTAAAAAATTTTTTATCTTTATTAACATAGGCTTTTGCAATTGTTTCAAGGTTTGGAACAAGAATTCTTATAGTTGCTCCCTTTTTCATTATTCTATTAATTTCAGTTAAAACATTTTGAATTTGAATGTGAGGAATATGCTCAAGAGTATGGCTTATAAAAACTAAATCACAGATTTTGCTTTTAAGGTTAATTTTGTTTAAGTTTCCTTTTATCTTGTACTTTTCATTTTTTTTTAATTTGTGGTCTAATATATGCCATCCATCGTGTCGCCAATTAGGACCTGCACCAAGATTTAATTTCATAAAAGATTTATTAGCATTAATGAGGCGTTTCGTAAAACAAATATATACATTGTATATATTGTATATCTCTTTAATTGGATAAAAAAATTTGTTATTATTATATATTGTTTAATTTACATCGCCTGCATCTCTATATTTTGGTAATGAAAAAAATTAGATTGTTAGCAGTACAGCGCATATCCGATCTATATCTTGTTTGCTTAATTCAGGATAGCATGGGGGACAAAAATGATTATCACAAAAATAATCAGTTAGAGGTAACTTATATTTTTTAAGTTGTTTTTTATAAATTGGTTGACGGTGCAATGGAATATAATAAACCCCCCCGGTCAAAGATATTTTATTTTTATTTAAAATTTTTTCTATTTTTCCTCTACCTATTCTGGAAAAAAGAATTTGTTTGTAATGATTGCAATAAAAAGGATTGATTGATTTAAGTAATTTATATTTGGAATTTTCTAGATGTTTTTGATAAATTTTTGCTATAAAATTTCTTTTCTTTATTCTAGACTTAACTCTTTTCAGCTCAATTATTCCAAGTAAGGCTGAAAATTCACTTAATTTATAATTTCCACTTACTTGATTATGTAGCAATTTATTTTTCATAAATCCAAATTGCCTTAAAGAATACATTTTATCAAATTTTTTTTTGTTGTTTGTAGTGATCATGCCCCCTTCACCAGTAGTCATAACTTTAGTGGTAAAAAAACTTATTGCTGCTGCATCACCAAAATTACCAGCATAAATATTTTTATATCTTGAGCCATGGGCTTGGGCAGCATCTTCTATTAAAGGTACATTAAATTTTTTGCAAATTTTTTTAATCTTAAAAATATTTGGTGAAATTATTCCACCAATATGAACAATTACAACAGCTCCAGTACTTTTATTGATCTTTTTTTCAAGATCTTGAGGATCCATCATAAAGTATTTTTTTTCTAATTCAACTGGTACAATTTTCCCTCCCGTATTTGTTATAGCGTGTCCGGTTGCAATAAATGTATTTGAATTAACTAAAACATTTTTATTTTTTACATCAAATGACCTAAGAATAATTTCTAACGCTGAGGTGCCAGAGGATGTTGATAGAGCAAATTTAGATTTATTCATTTTTCTAAATTGATTTTCAAATTTTTTTACGTAAGAATAATTACTAAAAAAACCTTCTTTAAAAATATTTTTTGAATTTTTTAAAAAAAAATTAATTTCTTTTTGGTTAAATTTTAAATCAAATATCTTAACTTGTTTCATTAAGAAATTAATTTTTCTATTATTGGTGATAGTTCTTTATAAGAGCAATTTTCACAATGTTTTGAAGGTACATCTTTATTACATCCTTCACGAATTTCATTCATTCTTCTGGTATTTAAGATTTTACTAATTGGATCTTTAAAAATATTTCCTAAGGACTCAGTGTCTGTATTAAGAGCACAGACTTTTAAATTTCCTTCAACAGTCATATAAATACCTGTTTTTACCCAAAAACAATCTGACCAAGTCCATGGGGCCTTACCTTTAATGTTTTTAGAATAATTTTTTTTTAAATAATTAATTTGTTCCAAAGAATAACCAGAAATATGACCAGTTCTTGATATACTTTTATCTTCTGACCAATCTTGAGCTATGTTTAATCTTAACTCTTCAAGCTCATACTTCTTGCACAGCTGTTGAATTTTAGAAATATCAACTATATTTTCTCTATTTACAACATAATTACAAGTAATTCTGCAATTTTGCCTTTTAATGTTTTTTAGTTCATCTAAAAAATTAATTAATTTTGACCATTTAGAAGGTGGTCTAAACTTTTCATAACTTTCCTTATATCCATCAATAGAAAGATATAATAAATCTATATATTTTAATGAGTCTTTAAAATTTTCATTCATTTTATATTGACAATTTGTAGCAACAATCAAAAAGGCCTTTGGAAAATAATCTTTGAACATTTTACAAATCGTTGAAAACTTTGGATGTAAGAATGGTTCACCTAAGCCCATTAATTTTGCCTCCTTAATAGGTTGGTCTTTAAGTTTTTCCAGGACTAATTCCCAATCAGTTAAACTCAAGTGTTTTAATTTTTTTACGACCACATCTCTATTACAAAAAGTACAATTTAAATTGCAATAATTTGTTGTTTCAAGGTATGCGTAGTTTATTGGTTGGTGCATAATTATAATGATTGAATTAACTGATCTAAATTTTCGTTATCTCTGGATATGTTTATTGCTACAGCAGAAGGATTGGGATTAGTTAAATAGTAGTCATTTATCAATATTCTTTGAGAATGATTAAGACCAAGTAATAATTTAAAATTCGAAAAACCAATTTTCTTAAGTTCAATTGAAAGTTTTTTTTGATTTTTTTCTGGTCTGGCAGATACAAATACAATCTGCGCACCAAGTGAATTTAATTCTAATAAAGTTTTTGTATTTTTGTTTATAAGCTCATTTTTAGTATCCCAATTTTTTTTTCCATATTTACCTTTATTTTTAAAAATAACACCATCTAGATCTACAAAAAAAGTTCTATACTTACGTCTAATTGAAAGCCAATCTGTAAAGGTTCCATAATCCTCGTAATTTATTCCCTCTGTATAGAGAAATAAATCATTTGCATTAATCATACTCTTTACTACAAAACTTAAATAGATTTCATTACTTTTAATATTTTTAGAACAATTTTTAAAATGATAGATAAAATCTTCCGCTGAACCGAACGAATAAAGTCCAATACAAATTTTGTCAGATATTATTTTTTTTTCTTCAATATCAATAATTTGATTTTTATTATTAAGTTTTAAAAAACTTTTTTGATGGATATTAGACACTTCTGGATGCTTAGATATATCAACACCAGCTATAAAATTCTTATTTAAAAAATTAAATTTGGGGTCAATCATAAAAAAATTATCACTATCTTTAACTAATATTTGGCCTTTCAATTTAAAATAATCTATTGTTTTCATAACAGTTTCACTTGCAGATTTAGTTTGAGAATTTAAAACTAAAACTTTAAGCTGATTTCCAAACATTTGTTTAATCAAAAATTTAACTTGAAATTTATTTTCAATTATTTTTGTAATTGTAATTATTTTATTTTTTATTCTTTTGTTATTTAAAAAAGGAGTTACACTTTTTTCTAACATCAATTTACCATCAGGATGAGTAAATAACCATTTCGGTTTAATACTTGGGTATCTTGAAGATTTACCAGCGCAAGGGATTATCAATGTTGTCATAATAATTTTTTAATTTATTTTCTAAGAGATTAATTTCATCTAAATTTTTAGTGTAAGCCAAGACTCTTAAAAAATCGAGAATAATTAACATCTTAATATCCTCTATATCACTCTTTAATAATTTTTTACTAAAATTTTTTAATAAGTATATTTTTAATGAATATATTTTAAGATTATCTAATTTAAGTGGTGCATTTCTAAATGACCATGAAGAAATAATATCAAATATTATCTTGCTGATATCTAATTTATAACTGCTGACAAAATTATCTGATAAATCAATAAATTTTATAATCTCTTCTTTTATAATTATATTTTCTAATGAAAGATCCCCATGAGAAGAGCTCATTTCAATTGTTGTCCAGTTATGGTTTTTTAAAACCTTAAATATTTTTTTAAAAAAAATTTCTCTAAAACCTTTGTGTTTTTGTAAATCTTTAATTTTACTCAAAAATTTTGATTGGTTATATTTAAATTTAGAACTTTTTCTACAACTAAAAATATAATCAGTAAGATTATCGATTATAATTTTTGTTTCAGAAATAGGCTGACTCATCAAATACAAACTCAAAGTTGGTCCATTAATATATTCCATATCATAATAAAATAATTTTAATGATTTATTGTAATCGTAAATTTTAGGTACAGAGATATTTTTAAAATTTTTAAAATTTAAAATCTTTAAATATTGTTTATAAAGTCTTTTTGAATTTAATATGTTGCTTGATTGTTTTCTAACTTTAAAGATTTTATCTTTATAAATATTTAACTTACAACCTGAATTTCCAATCAACTTTTCTTTGTTTGGTGAAATTAAAGATTTTGCTTGTTGGTTTCTCATTATAAAAGTTAGTTTTTTCTAAATATTTAAAATAATCATTTTTAAAGAAAAATAGTAATACTATTTTTAATACTTTTAAGCTTTGTGAAACTATTTGTACATTACTTTCCTCATTTTCAGTTTTCCATGAAATAGGAGTAAATTTTAAATTTCTTTTTTTTATGATCATTAGTAAAAGATTTTGGTAATTAAAACCCATCTCATTATCTATAAATTTAATATATTTGTCAGAAATTACCTTTTTTCCATACAAATTTATTCCTGAGCCAAGATCATAAATTTTATAATTTGATACAATGGTAAATAGAAAATTAAAAATTTTATTTCCTAAAATTCTATATAATTGATAATTTATAAGCTTTGAATCTTTTAAAAATCTCGCTCCGAGAACTGCATCAAAACTATTATATGATTTATTTAAAAATATTTTTTTAAAATCTTTTATGTTTGCCTGATCATCACCATGATAAACTAAACAATAATCACATTTATTTTTTAAAGTATATTCAAATGCAACTTTATGAGATCCACCCTGTCCAAAATTTTTTAAATTTTTAATTATTTCAAATTTTTTTAAATTTCTATTTTTAATGAATGCATTAGCTTTCATAAAAGTTTTGTCTTTACTATTATTGTCAATTATACAAATTTTATAAAAATATTTTTCATACTTTTGAATTTTTTTTAATGTTTTATTTATCTCATTTTGGCAATTATAAGCTAATATAACCGCTATAATTTTTTTAGACATAATTCTCTACTCTGTAAATTTATTTCTTTGTAAAAACATAATGTTTAAATTAAAATGTGGTAGATGACAAATAAATATATGATTTTTATCGTTAACTCTAAAATTTTTGAAGGTATAAATTCTATAAATTTGCTGGAAAAAGCTATTACATTTTTTAAATTCTACAAAAATAAAATCCTATAAAACAAACAAGAATATGAAATTATTCCAGAATCTTTTCAATAAAAATTTTTTTCTTTCTATTTCTGCTTTAGTTTTTCTAGCTACTATTGCATTTACAAATTTTGGTTACATAAAAGATAGAGAATATCCGTTTGGTTTTGATGATCATTTTGCTTATTTGATAAAAGCTAAAAACTTTGAAAAATGTTGGTTCAGTGAATGCAGAGGGTTAAAATCAATCGAAAAACAACTCATCAAAATTGACAAAAAACATGAAGATTTAAATGTAAAAAATGATAAAAATCTTTTATTAACATTAGAAAGACAAAAAGCCAGAGTTTCTAAAGTATACCATCCATTGTACAGTCTTATAATTCTAGGATTTGATCAATATTTCGATGACTTGCTTAAATCAAGAATTATAGTTCACTTTTTTTTTATTTTTTTTATAATATGTGCCTTAATTTTGTTGTCAAATTTACTGTTTGATAAAACCACAACAATTTTACTATTATTAATATTTGCTTCTAATAATCAAGGGTTTGGTTTTGGTCATCAGATCAATCCATATGTTCTCTCCCAGTCATTATCGATGGTTGTTTTTTATAGTTTGGTTAAAGAGTATAAAAAAAATATTATAGTTTTTAATATTTTGAGTAGTTTAATGCACCCTATAGGAATTTTTACAAACATAATAACTTTGATATTTACTATATTTGTTAATTTTAAAGAAAAACAAAAAATCAATATATTAATAATCATTATAAATTCTCTTCTAATATTTTTTATTTATTTTAATGACCTTTCTTTTTTTGAAAAGCTAAGTGAAAGTAGTGCAGAGATTTTCTCAACGGATTTGACTGTTTTAGGTATATTAAAAAATAACTTAAAAACTTTTTATTATACATACGGCCGCTTGTATAATCATTATACAATTCCAATTATGTTTTTATCTTCGATAATTTTTATTTTGATGAAAAAAGAAAAGAAAATATCTTGGATTGTAATATTAATTTATCTAATGATTTTTATGCTACCACTAATAGACAAGCCACAAGTTAATTTGCCCCGAAGATTTATGAATATAGGAGCTGTTATAATGGTAGGAAGCTTGTCTTTTGTATTTATTCAAAGTTATCTGATTTTGATTAATAACTTATTCAAAAGAGAAAAACTAAAATTTATTCAATCAAAATATAAATTCATAAGTTATTTATTTCCTTTTATACTCTTTTCTTTGTTGGTTAATGTAAACTTAGGCTTAAAAAATTTTAAAAATTATTATTCATATAATAGTCTAAATTATGATGTTAAATTTTCTACAAACCAAACAGACTTAATTGAAGGTGAAAATGTTTTAATTTTCGACAGTATTGAGCGCGCAGATTATTTCTATATGTTAAAAGGCCTTCATGAAAAAAATCATTTTTATTATTATAGCTATGATAAAAAAATTTTAGATCTAGATTTTCTTAAAAAAAACAAACCTATATATTTTATATCAATGATGCCGTTTTATCACAATGATGCGGATGTATATTTTTCTAAAAAAGATAAAATAGAGATTATAAATAATGAAAGCGAAGAAACTTATTTTAAATTAGGATCAAATATAAAAAGTAGAATATTAATAAATGATAAAGTCTATGAATTAAATAAAAACAATATTAAAAACTCAAGTGATGATATTTTTTTAAACGATAAAAAAATAATCATAGAGGTTCTTGAAGGAAAAATTAATTTTTTGAAATTAGGAAAACAAAAAGAATTTAATTTTCCATGGAATAGAAAAATTTCTGCATTTATTAGTGTGAATAAAAATCAAAAATCAATAAATTTTAAATACCCAGAAATTTTGAATTGTAGTGTAAATATTGTAAATGACACTGGCTCAAGTGTACTTTATGCTCTGTCTAATTGTGAAATCTAACATCATGTTATTAGTGTGTATTTATTAATGAATAATTAATTTAACTATTTATTCGATATTTTTCTAAGGTTTTAATTTATAATATATTTAGGATCATTTCCTGTAATACATGATAAAATTAATCTTAACATATTAATATTATTTAGGTTTTGATCTAAATTATATTGGCATTCATCTTTCATTTTAAATAAATTAAAAATTCCTCTTTTTTGCATGGGTGTTTTAGCCATTTCCCAATTATGATCGCTCTGGAATACTACAAAAGAGTCAGGATCTTTTTTTTCTAAAAAATTTATAGTTTCTGAAATCCTTTTTAAATTGCATAGATATGCTGCTTTATAACCTTCATAATTTTCTTTACCTGAATAATTCTTATAAGAACAGTCAGATGCAGTTAAATAAGGATGATGTGGTGACATGTGGTGAATAAAATAAAATGTAGGTTTAGCAATTTTTTTGGACTGACTTAAATAATTAGCTAGTCTTCCCATTCCATCATGCAACTTAAAAAGACCACCTCCTCCAAGAGATTTTGAAAATATATAATTTCTAAAGTCAAAATTAAGTAATTCTCCAAACTTCTGTGTAAGTTGAATAAATGGTGATTTTGCAAAAAAACTTAAATTAAGATAAAGATCAAAAGTATTATTATTTGGATTCAAACAATATTCCAAATTAAATTTAGGACAATAAGCATAATAATTTCCAGCCCACTTAAAATCATAGCCTAAATTATTCAAGTTATTTAATAAGTTTGAACTTTTGTTTTGTTTTAAAGTAACAGGAAAGTAAGATGACGATTTAATCATTAATTTACCATCTTCAGAAATAATTTTATCTAAATTAAAAAATGCAGATAACCCCTGTAAAGTGTTACCGTATAAATTTAAAGTGTTATCAACATAAACATAATTTCTACTTTTTTGTTGATTTAAAAAATCAGTTAAATTGATCTTATAATATTCTTCAAAATCGTTAATAGGTTGCATTGCATCTAAAATAAAAAAATATATATTTGGTTTTTTATCATTTACTAAATCAGGGAATAAAATTTCGTTGTTTAATTGAAGTTCTTTGTTTGTTAAATCTGATTTAGTAAGATTTAGCTGAACTATTATAAATAAAAAATTTATATAAAAAAAAATAAAAAAAAATTTTTTAAAAAAAATATTGTTTCTTAAAAAAAATATCAAAAAAATAATAAAAAATATAAGTATCGTTATTAAGCTTATTTCTGAAGAAAAAACCTCCATGAAAGAGCTGTTTTCAACTATTGTTATTAGAAATTGATTTATTGAATTGTGTTTAAAAAGCAACCAAAATCCCACTACAGAAACGATGAAAGAATCATAAAAATCTTTTTTTTTTAAAAAAAATTTTAGTAAAAAAGTTGCTATCAAAAGGAATACAAAAATAAAAAAAATTAGTATGAAAAAACTTTTTCCAAGGATGATACTTATTTCTTGAAAATTATCTTTTAAGAACTCTAAAATTGGTAGTGAAAAAATAATAAATGATAATATTAGATAGTTAAATTTTTTTGATTTAAACATTTATTTATATTGATTTATATTAAGAAAAAATTATAATATTATTGCTATGAATAAGTACATTATCCATATAATTATATTTTTATTTGTTTTAAATAGCAATGCCTATGCCTATCTTGATCCAGGATCAGGAAGTATTATACTGCAGGCAATTCTGGGATTAATTGCAGCATCAATTGCTACTATTTCTTTTTATTGGTCTAAATTTAAAATGTTAATTTTTAAATTATTAAAAAAAAATAAGAAGAGTGAAAAAAATTGAAATTGAACCTGGTTCTTTTAGAGATTCTGTTCGAAAAATATTTAATCAATCATTAATGTGTCAATTTATCTAAATCAAGAAGATTTAACCTAGCACTTTCATCTTCAATATTTTTTTTGTTAAGTCTATTAAGGAAACCAAAAGGTTCAAATGTTAACTCTATTACAGATCTTGGAACAATTGTTGTTTTAAAATGTGAGTGGATACCGTGTGTATCAAAAAAAATAATACTTCCCTTTTCACCATAAATTTCATCAAATTTTTTTTTATCTATATTGAGAAATCTAGTTTCCTCATATTTATTCCAATTTTTAATTTGTTTATGTGTTTTTCTTAGATAGTATAAAGGGTGTGTTTTAAGGTTTTTATCATTTAGCCAAATATAAATTTTTATCCTTCTGAATTTTGAGTCATGATGAGGTTGCATGCTACCTTTATGACAAATTTTATTACCCAATGTAAGTACTGAATTATCGTATGAATAAATTCTGTGTCCCAAATAATCTTTAATTATTGAAATGACACCTAACTTAGAAAGAATTGCGTATATTTTTTTTAAATCAACCATCTCTATTTTTTTTCTATCTATATCAAAGTTGTAGTTAGAATAGTTTAAATATTTATCTAGATTTATATTTTCAAATAGAAATTTTTTATCATAAATTGTGTACCCATTATCAAAAAGATCCTTAATGTTTTTCTTAAAAAAAATCTTATGATAAATTTTAAAAAAATGTTGTTGAATAATCATTCTATTGAAGAAATTTTTTTTCATATATTTAAACATAAGGTATTATTTTTTTATATTAATCATATAAAAAATTATATTTATTATAAAAATCTGGGTAGTTATATTTTTCTAAAATCTTACTTTTTTCCATAATCATTATTTCGTCACAAAACTTAAGTAGTTTTAATTTGTGAAATATAATTATATATATAGTCACTATTTTAAAAATAAATATTTTAACTTCCTTAAAAATAAATAAATAATTTCAATTTTATTTGCTAGATAAAAGATGAATTTGCTAGCTACGTAGTTATTATAAAACATACTATTTAAATTAATCTTTTTTTTATAGGTTGTTTTAAGTTTCTCTTTCTTTTGTCCAATTATCAAAAAACTTTTATCAAAATAAAAACGTGACTCTAACAATTCTATTTGATTTATTGATAAGTGATGTTTAATTGCATTTTTAGTCGGAAGTGAATTAAAGCCATCAGAAAAGTTTATATCAGAGTAATTTTTTGGAAAATAGTCATAAAATTTATCTCTCCAAACAAAATAACCATTATTGTTTAATTTATTCATTAATTTATTTAATGTAGTAGAAAAGCTAGTTACGTATTCAAAAGTATTTCTTGTAAATATTACATCATAATGAATTTCTTTATTATCTAAGAAGTTATCTTCTATAATTTCTAATCCTTTTTTTCTAGCTCTATCTTTTAAAAATGTGTTTGGCTCCATACCTTGTATTTTTTTAAAATGTTCTTCAGCTATTTTTAAATAACTTCCATCTCCACACCCAAAATCAAAATAAGTTAAATGAGAAAAATTAGAATATTTTTTTAAAATTTTTAAAACTGATAAAAATTCTAATTTAGCAGTTTCAAGTGGTTCCTCAAATTCATTGAATTGAAATTTCTTAACCTCACTTAGTCTCTTATCATCACTTAATAGATATATAAGATCGCATTTTTCACAAATTCTCCACTCATATTGATTTGATGAAAAAATTTTTTTATAACCATAGTTTTTGCAACATATGTAATTGTTTTTAATTTTCATTAGAAAATAAAATTAAATATAACTGCATTAACGCATGTAAATTTTTTATTTTTAATAAGTTTCTTTGATAAATAAATATTATTATTGTGGTTAAAGCCTATTTCAGCAGTGATATATGTCCTGCTTGGATTTTTAAAAATTTTTTTCACTATATTTAATATCACAAAAGATTTAGTTAAATTATGGTATTTAGGTTGAAAGTTCAATAGTTGAACGTTATGCTTGGTCAATTTTTTAACATTTATGGAAAAAAATCAAGATTATTTAGATTTATTAAGAAAAATTAGCAAACAATCCAATGTATCTCAAAGGGTGCTCGCAGAAGAACTTGGTTTTAGTCTAGGAAAATTGAACTATTGCCTTAATGCCTTAAAAAAAAAGGGGCTTATAAAAATAAAAAACTTTAAAAATAGCAAAAATAAAATTAACTACCTTTATATTCTAACCCCAAAAGGAATTAAAAAAAAAAGTTTGCTTACAGTTAATTTTATGAAAAGAAAAATGAAAGAGTATGAAGAGCTTAAAAGGGAATTAGAGGTTAAAAGTGAAAGATAATATCTCTATACTCACAGATAGTTATAAAAGTTTAACTAATTCACAAGAAATAAAATATACAAAAAAACAATACCCATTCAATCAAATTATTGGGTGGAATGTATTCAAAAAATTTGATTTATAAATTGAATTTAATATGAATGAAAACTTAATTACAGATTTGTTGCATTGCAATCAAATCAACAATCATCAAAAAAAATATTTAGAACTACCAATTTTTGATAAAGAATATCTTTTACAAAAAGATGTAATATTTTATCAAAAATGGAATAATTATGAAAACAAACTAAATGAAATAAAAAAAAATTTGAAACTGTATGATTATTTTTTAAATGAACTGACAATTTTTTTAAATAATTATCATAATAAAAATTATTCAAAAAGATATTGGTCAATTATTTTAGGTCCATGGCTATATAAGTTTATATCATCTGCATCTTTCAAGTGGAATTTAATCCACTCTTTGAAAAAAAAAAATTATATTTTTTTAAAAAAAGAAATTAATACAAAAGATATAATTCCAATCGGTATTGAAGATTTTGCAAAAATAGTAAACACAAATTATTGGAATCATTATATTTTTACTAAAATTATTGAACATTCTTTTTCTAATAAATTTAAAATTAAAAAAACAGGAAAAATAATAAAAAATTATGAAAAAGAGATTGTTTATAAAAAATTAAAAAACAAAAACATTAGTGATAAATTAAGCATGTTTATTCAAAAATTTTTAAATTTTTTACCTCAAAATAAAAGTGTATTAATATTTTCAACTTACATGTCAAACATACAAGAAGTAAAATTAAACTTATTGATAAATAAATCTTTATTATATTATAAATCTTTAAGACCTTATTTGCTTTTTAAAAATAATAAACTTTTTAAATTTAATAGAAAAAAATTCAAAAAATTAAAATCTTCTAAAAATGGTTTAGAAAATTTTTTAAGTGAAGAGATATTACAGTGTCTTCCATCAGCATATTTAGAAAATTTCAATAATATAGAAAATATTGTAAGTGAAATTCCTTTTCCCAAATCACCAAAAGTAATATTTACTACTCTTGGAATTAGCAGAAGTACTTTAATGGATAGATATATTGCTAAAAACGTTGAGTATGGATCATCATTAATTTTAGCACAACATGGTGGAATGTATTTTCAAGAAAAATATCACTTTTCTACAATTCATGAAATAAAAATTGCTGATAAATATCTATCTTGGGGGAATATTAAAAATAAGAAAGTAATACCGATTGGAATTATTAAAAATCTTAACAATACTTCCAAAAAATCAAATAAAATCATATTAGAAGTGAGAAAACGATCTTCGTTCACTGGAGAAATAAAAATTGATAGTGGCTATTTAGAGGCTAAAAAATTTCTAAATAGTCTGCGCACCTTTTTCTCACTTTTAAAAGGTTCAAAAATTTGTGAAAATTTATTTATTAAATTGTCTCCAGCCGGATCTTTTTGGTATGATAAAAAACAATTCCTGTCCCATAATTCAGAATTAAAATTTGTAGATACAAAAAAAAGTATGATTAAAGAAATAAACTCTGCGAGATTAATTATTCACACATTTTGTGGTACTGGACACCTTGAGTCCTTGGCTATTAATAAACCAACATTAATTTTATTTGTTCATAATTTAAATTCATTTAATAATAAATCTAAAAGTTATTTTAAAAAATTTATAAAATTAGGTATTCTTCACAGAACTCCAGAAAGCCTTTTGAAAATGTTAGAAAATTTAGATGATAATAAAAGCATCGAAAAATGGTGGAATTCTAAACCAAGACAAAATCTACTAAAAAAATATAGAGAGGATTTTGGTTTTTTTAACAAAGAAAAAATAAAAGATTTGAAAAAAATAATTTCTTCAACGCATACAAATTATAAAATTAAAATTTAATACATTATGAAAGTTGCATTTATCGCAGGTGTCTTTTTTCCAACTCCAAGTGAAGCTCAAGTACAAATTCATAATATTGCAAATAAGCTTTGCAACTAGGGTGTGACGTTAAATTATTTAATTGATAACAAAAAAAATTGTTTTGAATCTGTAAAAAAATTTGATTTAGATTTAATTAGCAATAAACTGCTAGCTACATATAAAGAACTATTATAAATAAATAAATTTTTTAATTACTTTTGAGTATTTATCCATATTATAATTATAGTCAAATCTGTTTAAGCTCTTGTAACCTAACTTTATTTTTTTTATGATATTTTTTTTTGTTTTTTTATAAGACATTATTTTTTTAGACAATTTTTTATAATTCAGCATTGGTACAATTTCACCAAATTTCCCATTTAATAGAATTTCTTTTGGCCCCGTTGGACAATTAGTTGAGATAATAAATTTTTTTAGGCATTGAGCTTCCAATAAAACATTTGGTAAACCTTCATATATGGATGTAAACAAAAAAATATCAGCTAAAGCTATATATTTATAAGGATTTTTTTTAAAAGATATGATCTTAACTTTAGATGATAGTTTATTATCTTTTATATAGTTTTTTAGTTTAAGCTTATTTTTACCATTACCAATAATTAAAAGTTTAATATTTTTATCTTTAAT
>MDTF01018916.1_pt1 | contig 30061 bp, 30 predicted proteins | sample 811191 | NCBI WGS metagenome assembly MDTF01 (sample SAMN05326649, study PRJNA326480) | marine metagenome | isolation source: seawater | place: Southern Ocean | collected 2011 | reverse complement strand
TTCCATTCCGAGCAAGCTTTAAAATACGGAACAAAATTAGTCGGTGGTGTAACGCCAAAAAAAGGAGGCCAAAAGCATCTAGAACTCCCAGTATTTAATACCGTTGAAGAAGCGAAATCCTTAACAGGTGCGAATTCAACGATGATTTACGTTCCTCCGAAGTTTGCCGCAGCAGCAATAATTGAAGCTATTCATTCAAATATAGAATTAATAGTTTGTATTACAGAAGGAATACCAGTTATCGATATGATTAAAGTTAAGCAAGAGTTAAGAAAAAGCAGCAGTAGACTTATAGGCCCTAACTGTCCTGGCATTATAACCCCCGAAGAATGTAAGATTGGTATTATGCCTGGAAGTATCCATAAAAAAGGTTCGGTTGGAATAGTGTCTAGATCGGGAACCTTGACTTACGAAGCTGTCGCTCAAACCAGTTCTAATGGCATGGGACAGTCAACGTGTATAGGTATAGGAGGAGATCCCATTAATGGTACAAATTTTATTGACTGTTTGGAGCTTTTTTTAAAAGACGATGAAACAGAATCAATTATTATGATAGGTGAAATAGGTGGAGCCGCTGAAGAAGAGGCTGCTGATTTTCTAAAAAGTTCTAAGATTAAGAAACCAATGGTTGGATTTATAGCGGGACTAACTGCTCCTCCAGGTAGAAGAATGGGTCATGCAGGAGCTATAATCTCAGGAGGAAAGGGAGGGGCAGAAGATAAAATAGAAAAAATGAAGTCTGCCGGCATAACAATTTCAAAATCTCCTGCAGACATAGGTAAAACACTATATGAAAAACTAAATAGTTGATTCTTATTAATTTATGTTAAAATAAAACTGTAATGTCATCTTTCGAAGATAATAATATTTATAAAAAAACTTCTTTTTTAGAGGGAAATAACTCTTCCTTTATAGAAGAGTTTTATGCTGACTACCTTACAGACCCTGAAAAACTACCAGAGGGTTGGAAAACTTTTTTTGATGGATTGCAAGAAAATAAAGAAGTTATATCTAAAAACCTGTCTGGACCAAGTTGGTCACCTTATAAAACAAAAAAAACTTTTCGTGTTAAGGAAAACTTAGAGACACCCCCCAAGGAAAGTGAGAATATTGAAAAACCTGCCTTAACTGAACAGGCTACTAAAGACTCCGTCAGAGCAATAATGTTGATAAGAGCCTACAGAATTAGAGGCCACCTTATTGCTAATTTAGATCCATTGAATCTTCAAGAAAGAGAAGAGCACCCAGAACTTAAACCAAAAACTTATGGATTCACTCAAAATGATTATAGTAGAAAAATATTTTTAGACGGAGTGCTAGGACAACAGCATGCAAATTTAAATGAGATTCTTTCAATACTTAAAAAAACCTACTGTTCAACAATTGGTTATGAATTTATGCACATGGGCGACCCAGAAGAAAAAACATGGATAAGAGATAGAGTGGAAGGTAAAGAAAAAGATGTGAGTTTTACCGCAAATGGTAAAAAAGCTATTTTTAACAAAATAGTGGAAGCAGAGGGTTTTGAGAAATATTTAGCTGTAAAATTTGTAGGAACAAAAAGATTTGGTTTAGATGGAGGAGAATCTTTAATACCCGCATTAGAGCAGATTATTAAAAGAGGTGGAAATTTAGGAGCAAAAGAAATCAAGATTGGAATGCCCCACAGAGGAAGATTAAATGTATTAGCTAATGTTATGAAGAAACCTATGAAGGCTATCTTCAATGAGTTTTTCGGAAAAAGCGTTACTTCAAAAAAAGATTTTGAAGGTGATGTAAAATATCATTTAGGAGCATCTGCAGATAGAGAATTTGATGGCAACCCCGTTCATATTAGTTTGACAGATAATCCATCTCACTTAGAAGCAGTTAATCCTGTGGTTCTTGGGCAAGTAAGGGCCAAGCAGTTTTTTCATAAAGATCCAGAAAGAAAGAAAGTTATTCCTGTCTTAATGCACGGTGATGCAGCCTTTGCAGGCCAAGGCATTGTTGCAGAATGTTTTGCAATGTCAGGACTGCCAGGACACAATATAGGAGGAACAATCCATATTATTGTAAATAATCAAATTGGGTTTACAACAGCTCCTAGATTTGCGAGATCTTCCCCTTACCCGTCAGATGTTGCAAAAACTGCTCAAGCTCCAATATTACATGTTAATAGTGACGACCCAGAAGCAGTGGTTTTCTGCGCAAAAATAGCAACTGAGTTTAGACAAAAATTTAATAGAGATGTCGTTATTGATATTGTTTGCTATAGAAGATTTGGTCACAATGAAGGAGATGAGCCTTCTTTTACACAGCCTTTGATGTATAAAAAGATCAAGTCTCAACCAACTGCTTTAGACCTGTATGGGAAAAAACTATCAGATGAAGGTTTGTTAACTCCTGGTGAAATTAATAATATTAAAGTTAATTTCAAAAAACATTTAGAAAAAGAATTCAATGATTCTAAAAATTATAAGTCAGATTTAAAGTGGTATGAAGGCACTTGGTCGAGATTTAAACCAGAATTAGGCAAAGACAAGAAAGGTTTAAGTGGCATAAAAGAAAATACAATTGTAGAAATAGGAAAAAAAATCACTTCAATCCCAGAAAATTTTGTTGTGCACAAAACAATTAAAAAAATATTCGATAATAAAAGAAAAATGTTTACAGATAAGGCGCCGATAGACTGGTCCACAGCAGAGCTCCTGGCTTTCGGAGGACTTTTGTCTGAAGGGTTTTCTGTTAGATTATCAGGACAAGATTCTGGAAGAGGAACCTTTAGTCAACGACATTCAGTTTTAAGAGATCAGGAAAATAACAAAAGATATATACCTTTAAATAATATTACCAAGAATCAAAAAAAATTTGAAATAATTGACACTTTGTTATCAGAGTTAGCTGTACTTGGGTTTGAGTTTGGCTATTCACTATCAGAACCTGAAACCTTAGTAGTATGGGAAGCGCAATTTGGAGATTTTGCTAATGGAGCACAAATAATAATCGATCAATTTATTACTTCAGGTGAAGCAAAATGGGGAAGAGCCAGTGGTTTAGTAATGCTTTTACCACATGGTTATGAAGGACAGGGACCCGAGCATTCCTCAGCTAGACTAGAAAGATTTTTACAACTCTGTGCGGGTGAAAATATTCAAGTTGTAAATTGCACCACTCCTGCAAACTATTTTCACGTTCTAAGAAGACAAATGCATAGAGATTTTAGAAAACCATTAATTATAATGACGCCTAAATCTCTTTTAAGACATAAAAAATGCACCTCTTATCTTAAAGACTTTTCAAGACAAAATACTTTTCATCGCGTCCTAGAAGACCATGCATATAATAAAGATAGCGGATTAATGAAATTAAAAAAAGATAACAAAATAGAAAAAGTAATAATCTGCTCTGGCAAAATTTATTTTGATCTTTTAGAAGCAAGAGAGAAAGCAAAAAATGATAAAGTGGTCTTTGTTAGAATAGAACAGTTGTATCCTTTTCCTGTAAAGACATTAGGTCAAGTACTAAAAAGATATAAAAAGAACGCTGATTTCTTCTGGTGTCAAGAAGAGCCACAAAATATGGGAGCCTGGAATTCTGCAAGAGACTATATAGCAAGAACTCTTGAAATTATTCAATCAAAGGGTGATAAAGTAAAATATATAGGAAGAAAGCCTTCGTCGTCAACTGCGACTGGAAATCTAAATAAACACCTTGCACAACAAAAAGAAATATTAGAAAAGGTGGTAGGAAGGTTTAATTAATGTCAGAAAAAATATTAGTTCCAGCTTTAGGAGAGTCAGTCACAGAAGCTACTGTTTCTAAATGGTTAAAAAATAAAGGTGACAGTGTAATATCTGACGAACCTTTGGTTGAACTTGAAACAGATAAAGTTAACATTGAGGTGCCAGCACCTTTAAGCGGCACTTTGGAATTAATTTCAGTTCAGGAAGGACAAACAGTAAATGTTGGTTCTTTGCTTGGAACGATTGGAAGTTCAAAGGCTTCAAGTAATTCAAACACAGAGGAAGATAAAAGTTATTCACCACCTATTAAAAAAGGTCAAAACGAAGAAAAAATTGAACCTCTTATTTTAGAAAGAGAAGAAAGTGTAGAACTGCCTCTTATTTTAAAAGAAGAACACAAAGAAGAGCGCGAAGAAGAGCATAAAGAAGAGCACGAAGAAGAGATAAAAAAACTAGCTGATACAACTATTGTTTCTCCCGCAGCTCGTAAAATCATCGCAGAATCTAAAATAAATTTGAATGAAATAAAAGGAACTGGAAAAAATGGCGTAGTTCTCAAAGAGGACCTAATGAGTTTGATGGGCTCTAAACCTTTGCCATCTGATAGAAAGATTGCTCATGGCCCAGAAGAAAGAATTAAGATGACCAGACTTAGGTTGACAATCGCAAAAAGATTGAAAGAAGCACAAGAAAATGCTGCAATACTGACAACATTTAATGAGGTAGACATGCACGAAGTTATTTCTATGAGAAATAATTATAAAGAGGATTTTGCTAAAAAATATTCAGTCAAACTCGGTTTTATGTCATTTTTTGTAAAGGCATGTGTGACTGGACTTAAGAATTATCCAGCTATTAATGCCGAGATTCAAGGAGATGAAATTGTATACAAAAATTATTATAATATAAGTATTGCTGTTGGAACAGACAGAGGACTTGTGGTTCCAGTATTGAGGAATACAGACGAAATGTCATTTGCAGAAATTGAAACTAATATCAACCAACTAGGCAACAAAGCTAGAGACGGAAAAATTACCATTGAAGATTTGCAAGGAGGTACATTTACAATAACTAATGGGGGTATCTACGGCTCTATGTTATCAACTCCAATTTTAAATCCACCGCAATCAGCAGTACTAGGAATGCATAATATAATACAGAGGCCAGTAGTAATTGATGGGAATGTAACAGTTAGACCAATAATGTATTTAGCTCTATCTTACGATCATAGAATAATAGATGGAAAAGAAGCAGTCTCATTTTTAAAAACAATAAAAGAGTGCTTGGAACAGCCTAAGAGGCTTTTTTTAGATTTATAGCAATGGAAGATTTTGACGTTATAATTATTGGAGGTGGGCCGGGGGGTTATGTTTGCGCTATAAGATCTGCACAACTTGGATTAAAGACTGCATGCGTGGAATCCAGAGGTACTTTAGGAGGAACATGTCTAAATGTGGGCTGTATTCCTTCCAAAAGCTTATTAAATCTTTCAGAGAATTATTATAAGGCAAAAAAAGACTTTAACAGTCAAGGTATAGAAATTAGCGATATAAAATTGAACATTAATAAAATGATGTCAAATAAAGAAAAATCAGTAAATATTTTGACCAAAGGGGTAGAATTTTTATTTAAAAAAAACAAAGTAACTTATCTTAGAGGTAAAGGCGTTCCATTTTCAGAAAAAAATGTTGTTGTTTATGAAAATAAAAAAAAACAGTCTTACACAACAAAAAATATTGTGATTGCCACAGGTTCATCGCCCACATCTTTGCCCGGAATAGAAATAGATGAAAAAAATATAGTATCTTCAACTGGGGCGCTCTCTTTTTCTGAAGTTCCCAAAGAACTTATAGTAATCGGAGGCGGTTACATAGGTTTAGAAATGGGATCAGTTTGGTCTAGATTAGGATCTAAAGTTACTGTTGTTGAATATTTAGATTTTATAACACCTGGAATGGACAGAGAGGTTTCTAATGAATTTAAAAAAATTTTAAACAAGCAAGGAATGGAATTTAGATTAAACAACAAAGTAACTAAAGTCACAAATATACAAAATAAAGTTGTTGTAGATTTCACAAATAACACAACGGCAGAAAAAACAAGACTGGAATGTGACAAAGTATTAGTAGCTGTAGGAAGAAAGCCTTATACAGAAGGACTTAATCTTTCAAAGTTAGGAGTTGTAAAAGATTCCAAAGGCAGAATAAAAGTTAATGAAAAATTACAAACTTCTATAAATAATATTTATGCAATTGGTGATGTTATACAGGGACCTATGTTAGCGCATAAAGCTGAAGAAGAAGGAATAGCAGTTGCAGAAATAATTGCAGGACAGGCAGGACATGTTAATTACGATGTAATTCCAGGAGTTATTTATACTTCACCAGAAGTTGCAACAGTTGGCAAAACGGAGGAACAGCTAAAGTCTGAGAATACAAATTATAAAGTAGGTAAATTTCCTTTTCTGGCAAATTCAAGAGCTAAAGTAAATAATGAAGTCGATGGGTTTGTAAAAATATTAGCCGATGCTAGCACCGATAAAGTATTGGGAGTTCATATTATAGGACCTCATTGTGGGGATATGATTGCTGAGATGGTATTAGCAATGGAATTTGGAGCAAGCGCAGAAGATATAGCACGTACTTGTCATGCTCATCCCACTCATACGGAAGCAATTAAAGAAGCTGCATTGGCTGTTGATAAAAGACCAATTCATTTCTAATTAATATAAATTTGACTAAAATCTAGTCATGAAAGTTCCAGTTTTATTTCCAAAAATATTCAATTATCCATTTACCTATAATTCAGACTTAGAAGAAATTTTAAATATTGGAGACCTGGTAATCGCTCCATTTGGGAATAAGTTGGAAATAGGTGTGATCTGGAACAAAATTCAGCCAACATCAAAAAAAATTAAGATTAAAAATATTAAAGAAAAAATTAGATTACGCTCAATCAATAAGAGTCTGGTCGAATATATCAATTGGTTTTCTATGTACAATATTGTGCCAAAAGGTTCAGTCTTAAAAATGTGCTTGGGTAATGAACAAAATATTTTAAAAGAAAATATACATATTTTTGAAAAAAAAACTAAGATGAAAAATTTTATTTTAAATACAGAGCAAAAAAAATCATTAGAAGATTTAAATAAATTTGGAAAAAAATTTAATACATCGGTATTACAAGGAACAACTGGCTCCGGAAAGACTTTGATTTATTTTGAAAGAGTAAAAAATATGTTATCAAAAAATAAGCAAGCACTCGTTTTGTTACCCGAAATATTTCTTACAAATCAATTTAAAGATAGATTTTCTGAATATTTTGGTTTTGAGCCATCAATATGGCATTCAAAAATAACTTTAAAAAATAAAAGAAATATCTGGAACGGAATAATTAAAAATAAAACAAAACTAATTCTTGGGGCCAGGTCTTCTTTGCTCTTACCCTTTAAAAATCTAGGTATTATTATTGTGGATGAAGAACATGATTCTTCTTACAAGCAGGATGAAGGTCTGACGTATAACGCTAGAGATATGGCTATCTCAAGGGCTTCATTTGAGGACATACCAATACACTTAGTTACCTCTATTCCATCTGTAGAAACTTTTAATCATATAAAAAATGGGAAGTATAATATTACTAAATTAAAAAAAAGGTATAGTAATGCGTCTCTTCCAGAAACAAGAGTTATAAATTTAAATTTTTCTAAACTAGATAAAAATGAGTCCATCTCCCCAGAAACACAAGATCTTGTAAATAATTTTTTAAACAAAAAAGAGCAGGTCTTATTTTTTTTAAACAGGAGAGGGTATGCTCCCTTTATGGTGTGTAAAAAATGTGGATATAAACACGCGTGTCCAAATTGTACTGTTTACCTAACTTACCATAAGTCAATCAATAAACTAATTTGCCATCACTGTGGACATAAAACTTCTATAGAAAAAAAATGTAAAACTAAAAATGAAATGTGTAATTTTAGTATGTATGGCCCCGGTGTAGAAAAAGTTTTTGATGAATTAAGTAAAAAATACCCTAAAAAAATTATTAAAATAATTTCAAGCGATTATTTAAGTAACAAAAAAAAAGCTCAAGAGATACTTGAGAAAATTGAAAAAAATAAAATTGATATATTGATCGGAACACAAATGATTTCAAAGGGGTTCAACTTTCCAAAATTAAATTGTATTGTTGTTGTAGATGCAGATTTTTCCGGAAAGGGTTACGACCTGAGAACCACTGAAAAAAACATTCAACTTTATAATCAGTTAAGTGGAAGAGCAGGAAGATTTTCACAAAAATCTTTAATAATTTATCAAACCATGAACCCTCTCGATGAAACTCTGAAAAACCTAATATCCAATGATCCTGAAAAATTTTTGGCAAATGAACTGATACTAAGAGAAAAAAATAAATTACCTCCGTTTTGCAGATTAATTGCAATTATTGTTTCCGCAAAAAATGAAGAAGATAGCTACAGAGGCGCCTTAGAAGTTAAGAAAAAACTTATCTCCATTCCAAATATGCAGGTTTTAGGGCCAGTAGAATCTCCAATATCTAGAGTAAAAAACAAATACAGAACAAGATTGCTAATAAGAACTAAAAGTAACAACTTGATTCAAAAAAAATTAGCTCAACTTTTAGAAAACCTTCAAATTTCTAAAAAAATTAAACTTATGGTTGATGTAGATCCAATTAATTTTACTTAATTCGAGCATACCACCTTGAACAGTATAATCTCTTATGGTACGAAACCTCAGTAATTTCGACTAACAAATCAATATTTTACAAAAATGAGTTCTAATAAATCCTTTTCATCAGAAACAACCGAAAGATACGCTAAAGCTATATTTGAACTATCTAGTGAAAAAAATGAATTAGAACTAGTCGAGAAAAGCTTAATAGAGCTATTGAATATTTATAAATCAAACTCAAATTTAGAAAATTTCATTAAAAACCCCACACATTCATTTGGTAATCAATTATTGATTATAAATAAAATTTCAGCATTAATGAATTTCACAAAAACGTTAAAAGATTTTCTTTCTATTTTAGTAGTTAAAAGAAGAATTTTCTTTCTAGAAAAAATTATAATAAGTTTTTTGAAATTAGTAGCAATAGATAAAGGTCATATAACAGCGCAATTAACTTCCTCTAAAGAATTATCAAGTGCAGAATTAGGAAATCTAAGTAATGAATTGTCAGAAGCAATAGGATCAAACGTCAGTTTTGATTATAAAGTTGATCAAAGTTTAATTGGAGGCTTAAAAATACAATTAGGTAGTTTAATGGTCGATACTTCTATAAAAAATAAATTAAAAAAATATGAACAAATAATGTTGGAGAACTAAAAATGCAAATTAACCCTGCGGAAATAACTAAACTATTAAAAGAGCAAATAAAAAATTTTGGAGATAAGACTGAGATATCAGAAGTAGGTAAGGTTTTGTCTGTAGGAGATGGTATTGCAAGAATATATGGACTTGATAACGTTGAGGCGGGAGAAATGGTTGAGTTTGACGATGGTTCAAAAGGCATGGCTCTTAATTTAGAAAGTGATAACGTTGGAGTAGTTATTTTTGGTGACGACAGAAAGATAAAAGAAGGCAGTACAGTTAAGAGAACAGGATCAATTGTTGATGCACCAGTAGGCAAAGAATTATTAGGACGTGTGGTAGATGGACTAGGAAACCCAATTGATGGAAAGGGAAATTTAAGTGAAAAAGTTAAAAGAAAACGAGTTGAGGTAAAAGCACCAGGTATAATACCTAGACAATCCGTTAGCGAACCAATGCAAACAGGTTTAAAAGCGATAGACACCCTCATTCCAGTGGGAAGAGGACAAAGAGAATTAATAATTGGTGACAGGCAAACAGGAAAAACCGCTGTTGCGATAGACTCAATTATAAATCAAAAATTTATTAATGAAACAGATGATGAAAGTAAAAAGCTATATTGTATTTATGTTGCAATAGGGCAGAAAAGATCAACTGTTGCACAAATAGTAAAGACTTTAGAAGATGCCGGTGCTATGAAATATACAACTGTAGTTGCAGCCACAGCATCAGACGCTGCACCTTTACAGTTTTTAGCACCTTATACAGGATGTACGATTGGAGAGTATTATAGAGATAATGGTATGCATGCACTAATTATTTACGATGATCTTTCTAAGCAAGCGGTAGCCTATAGACAGATGTCTTTGCTTTTAAGAAGACCCCCGGGAAGAGAAGCATATCCGGGAGATGTATTTTATCTACATAGTAGACTGCTAGAAAGAGCTGCTAAGCTTAGTGACAAAAATGGTGGTGGATCATTAACTGCTCTGCCAATAATTGAGACGCAGGCAGGGGATGTTTCTGCCTACATACCTACAAATGTAATTTCAATTACGGATGGTCAAATATTTTTAGAAACAGAGCTATTTAACCAAGGAATTAGACCAGCGGTAAATGTGGGGCTATCAGTGTCAAGAGTTGGATCCGCAGCGCAAACAAAAGCAATGAAAAAAGTAGCAGGTTCAATTAAATTAGAGTTAGCACAATACAGGGAAATGGCTGCTTTTGCTCAATTTGGATCAGATCTCGATCCATCAACTCAAAAACTTTTAAATCGAGGCTCTAAATTAACCGAACTTCTAAAACAGTACCAGTATTCCCCAATGACAGTTGCCGAACAAGTTATTTCAGTATTTACGGGTGTAAGAGGTTATTTGGACGACATAGAACTCAATAAAATTAAAAATTTTGAAACTGAAATTTTAGATAAAATTAAAAATGAAAAACCTGAGATTATAGATTCCATACAATTGTCTGGTAAATTAGAAGAAGATGTTGAGAATTCTTTAATTCAAATTATAGAGGAATACAAAAAAAAATATGCCTAGTTTAGATGATTTAAAAAAAAGAATAGTAAGTGTAAAATCAACTCAAAAAATAACTAAAGCTATGAAGATGGTTGCTGCGGCTAAACTTAAGAGGGCTCAAGAAAACGCAGAAAAAGGAAGGCCCTATAGTGAAAAAATGCAAAATATTATTTTAAATCTAACAAACTCAATTAGCGATCCAGCTAATGCTCCAAAACTGCTTGTTGGTACCGGACAAGATCAAACACACTTATACGTTATTATGACTGCTGACAAAGGGCTTTGTGGTGGATTTAATTCTAATATTTGCAAAATAGCAAAAAATTATTGTAAAAATATTCTCAAAGAAGGAAAAAATCTAAAAATTATTACCGTTGGATCAAAAGGACTGGATCAGATGAAGAGAGACTATGGAAAATATATAGTAAAAAAAATGAGTTTTAAGGAAAAAAAGCAGATCACATTTACCGAGGCCGATGAAGTAGGGAGTGTAATTATAGATTTGTTTGAAAAAAAAGAATTTGATAAATGTGTGTTATTTTACAATAATTTTAAAAATGTAATGACGCAAATTCCTCAGGCGCAGCAAATAGTTCCAGCAGAAAAAAAAACAAATGCAGAAGAAAAAAATGAAAATTTTTATGAATTTGAACCTGATGAAGATGAAATACTAGAAGATTTGCTTCCAAAAAACATTTCTACACAAGTATTTAAGGCTTTTTTAGAAAATGCAGCGAGCGAACAAGGATCAAGAATGACAGCGATGGACAATGCCACCAGAAATGCAGGCGATTTAGTAGATAGACTTACCATTAACTATAATAGAAGTAGACAAGCAGCAATAACAAAAGAATTAATTGAAATTATATCAGGAGCAGAGAGTTTATAACTATGAAAAAAACAGGAAAAATTACACAACTAATTGGAGCGGTGATAGACGTAAAATTTGATGGAGATTTACCAGAAATTTATACTGCTCTAGAGGTCGACAATAAAGGAAGCAAAGTTGTTTTAGAAGTCGCCCAGCATTTAGGGGAAAGTAGCGTTAGAACTATTGCTATGGACTCAACTGAAGGTTTAAAAAGAGGTGATTTAGTCCTTAATACCGGATCTCCTATAAGTGTTCCGGTTGGCCCAGAAACGTTAGGAAGAATAATGAATGTAATTGGTGAGCCAATTGATGAAAAAGGAGAAATTAAAACTAAAGAAGTTTGGCCAATTCACAGACAGGCTCCAAAATTTACAGAACAATCAACTGAAACGGAGATGTTAGTAACCGGGATTAAGGTTGTAGATCTACTGGCCCCCTACGCAAAGGGAGGTAAAGTAGGTTTATTTGGAGGTGCAGGAGTCGGTAAAACTGTAACAATAATGGAATTAATAAATAACATAGCTAAAGCACACGGGGGATTCTCAGTATTCGCTGGCGTAGGAGAGCGAACTAGAGAGGGAAATGACTTGTACCATGAGATGATAGAATCTGGAGTAATAAAAACAGAGGGAAAAGGTTCTAAGGCTGCTTTAGTTTATGGGCAAATGAATGAACCTCCTGGAGCTAGAGCTAGGGTCGCATTAACAGGCTTAACAGTTGCCGAATATTTTAGAGACAAAGAAGGCCAAGATGTATTATTTTTTATAGATAACATATTCAGATTCACTCAAGCAGGATCAGAAGTATCTGCCTTATTAGGAAGAATTCCTTCTGCCGTAGGTTACCAACCGACATTAGCAACAGACATGGGAAATCTACAGGAAAGAATTACATCTACCTCTAAGGGCTCAATAACATCTGTTCAAGCTATATATGTTCCAGCTGACGATCTAACAGATCCTGCGCCCGCAACTTCATTTGCGCATCTAGATGCAACAACAGTTCTGTCGAGACAAATTGCTGAACTAGGAATCTATCCTGCAGTCGACCCCTTAGACTCAACATCTAGAATTCTTGATCCAAGAATAGTCGGAGAAGAACATTACAGAGTTGCAAGAGAAGTGCAGAAAATATTACAAGCATATAAATCACTACAAGATATTATAGCAATTCTAGGAATGGATGAACTTTCAGAAGAAGATAAGCTTACCGTAGCAAGAGCAAGAAGAATACAGAGGTTTTTATCACAGCCTTTCTTCGTAGCAGAAGTTTTTACTGGCTCTCCTGGAAAACTTGTGGATTTAGAATCGACAATTAAGGGATTTGACGCTATTTGTAAGGGTGAGTATGATCATTTGCCAGAAGCCGCCTTCTATATGGTGGGTTCAATTGAAGAAGTCTTAGAAAAAGCGGAAAAAATGTCAAAAGATGCAGCTGTATAATGTCCGAAAAATTTCAATTAGAGATAATTAGTCCAGAAAAAACTTTGTTAAATATAGAAACTAAGCAAGTAAGCATTCCAGCTTATGAAGGAGCAATGACCATTTTAAAAGATCACATATCTCTAATTACCTTTTTAAGGCCAGGTTTAATAGAGGTTGAACTATCTGATGGTTCAGAAAAATTTTACGTAGAGGAGGGGACTGTCGAGTTCTTTCAAAACAAATTATTAATTTTATCTTCATCAGTAATAAATAAAAAAAATCTCTCAAATAATCAGATATCTGAAATGATTAAAGATACAAAAAAAGAGATTAACAGTAGTGGATTAAGCGATAAAGAAAAATATATACTTTCTTATAAAGAAAATACACTAGAGACAATTACTTAGAAAAATTATTAAGTTCTGTAACAAGTTTTTTATATATATGTTTTTTAAAATTCACTATTACATTAGGTAGCTCTTTTATATCAATCCATTTCCATTCAATAAATTCAGGGTTTTCTGTATCTAAACTAATTTCCTCATCTTTACCCTCAAATCTGACTATAAACCATTTTTGCTTTTGGCCTCTGTATCTACCTTTCCAGATTATTCCAATTAAATTTTTTGGCAATTCATATTCAAGCCAATATTCTAGTTCTCTTATAATTTTAAAACTTTTAATACTAGTTTCCTCGTATAACTCCCTTTTCATGGCAGATAACAGCTTTTCTCCTGGCTCAACACCGCCTTGAGGCATTTGCCATTTGTCTACAGGGTTGTCTTTTCTTTTTGCAACAAAAACTTCATTTTTTGAATTTAACACGACAATACCGACACCTGTTCTTAAAGGTAAATTTGTTTTATTCATATTAAGATTTAAATAAATTTATAGCGTAATTTAACTGATTGTCGGTTGGGGTATTTATTTTAAAATCTTCACCACTCTCTTCGACTAGTATATCAGGTGTTACTCCAACGTCTGAGATAGACTTTCCAGACGGCAAGTAATACTTAGAGATTGTTAGTCTCATTCCGCCACCGTTTCTTAGTGGTATAATTGATTGCACAGAACCTTTTCCATAAGTGTTTTCGCCCAAAATAATTGCTCTTTTGTGGTCTTTTAAAGCTCCAGCAAAAATTTCCGAGGCAGAGGCAGATCCGTTATTAATTAGAACTATCACAGGTTTACCATCGACCCCGTCACCTTTTCTTGCAAAAAATCTTTTATTTTCAGTAGATCTTCTGCCTTTTGTAGATAAAATCTCTCCATCATTTAGAAAAAAATCTGTAATACTTATAGCCTGATTCAACAAACCACCCGGATTATTCCTTAAATCAATAATATAGCCAATTGGTTTATTTTCTTTTTCCATTTCTTTAATTTTTTCAAACATTTGTTCATTGCTGTTTTCGTTGAAGGATTTTAACTTTATGTAGCCTATTTGTTTTTTTTCACCTAAAGTTTTTGCAACAACTGATTTAATTTCGATAATTTCTCTTACGATAGTCATTTCTATTGCTTTTTTCTTTCCTTTTCTTCTAATTGTAAGTTTGATTTTAGAACCGACGGGGCCACGCATTATTTTTACCGCTTCCATCAACGACTTACCCTGAACCTGTTCTTCATCTATCTTGACAATATAGTCTCCAGGTTTAACACCCGCTTTAGATGCGGGAGTATCGTCTATAGGAGAAATAACTTTAATTACCCCAGCTTCCATTCCCACTTCAATACCAAGGCCACCAAACTCTCCTTTTGTTTCTGTTCTCATCGCTTTAAAAAGCTCTGGACTCATGTAGGCAGAATAGGGATCAAGCGATTGTAATACCCCGTTTATAGCCGCATCAATTGCTACTCCTTGATCTACTTCATCAACATATTCTTCTTTCACTTTTTCAAGAACTTCTCCAAATAAGTCAATTTTTTCATAAAATTCGTCAGAAGTTTTGGCAAAAGAATAGCTTGATGCTGATAGGAAAAATACTGAAAAAATACATAAAAATGTTTTTTTCATATCATTGATTTTTCTTTTGGTGATGGCTCTGACCACATTTTTTCAAGATCGTAAAACTGCCTTTTGTCTGGGTGAAAAATATGAACTATGACATCAATTGCATCTACTAGTTTCCAATCATTACTTTCTCTGCCTTCTATTCTACAACCCTCAATGCCACTTTTTTTTAATTCAGATACGACTATTTCCGATAACGACTGAAGATGCCTAGAAGACGTTCCTGATGCTATTATCATAAAATCTGCAATATAAGATTTTTTTTTCAAATTTATAGTTGTAATATTGTTTGCTTTATTTAAATCTAAAGTTTTTTCTATAATATTTTTAATTTCTAATATTTTCATTGATAGCACTATCTTAAATAAAATTCTCTTAACTCAGAAGAGGAAATATCTATTTTACAATTTTTTATGTATATAATTTTATTAATTTTCATCATATACCTAAATACATACGAATTTCGAGCTTTTTTTTCATAACCGTTTCTTGCGAATACTACCAGATTACATAATTTTAAAATAGTTCTGAAATTTTTCCATTTATGAAAATTTATGAGATTGTCTGAACCTATTATCAAAAAAAAATTAGCACTACGATTCTTTTTAATTAAATATTTAATTATATCTACAGTTCTAGATGACGCAGCCAATTTATCAAAGCACTTAACTTGAATTACTTTATCATTTTTAGTTAATTTTTTGCAGTCAATAATCCTTTCACTTAAAGGAAAGAAAGTTTTTCTTTTAAATGGATTTTTATTGGTTATAGCCCAGTATAATTTTTTTAGTTTGAATTTTTTTATACTTTTTAAGCTAACTTTCATATGGCCTTTGTGAGGGGGATCAAAACTTCCACCAAACAAACCTATTGAATTATTATTCATTCTTTACTCATAATTAAGATCTTATAGTTCCTTTTCCTTTTACAATATATTTATATGAGGTTAGCTGATCAATCCCAACGGGCCCCCTAGGAGGAAGTTTGCTGGTAGATATACCTATCTCGCCACCAAATCCAAACTCACCACCATCTGCAAATTGTGTAGATGCATTATGAATCGCTATAGCACTATTAACACCATTCAAAAACTTCTCAGCATTTTTTTTGTTGTTTGTAATTATCCCATCAGTATGCATTGTTCCATATTTTAATATGTGTGAAATTGCTTCACCGACACTTGAAACTGATTTAATTGAAAGTCTAGAATCTAAATATTCTGTTTTCCAATCTTTTTCTTTAGCTTGCTTAAGTTTATTCCCAAATAGTTCGTTAATTTTCTTATCAACTATAACCTTGCATCCAGCATTAATTAAATTTTTGATCACAGGTATGCCGCGCGTTTTCAATGATTTAGAGTTTATTAGAAGTGTTTCAACGGCACCACAGATACTTGTCCTCCTCATTTTTGAATTAACAATAATTTTTGATGCCATATTTAAATTAGAATCATGGTCTAGATAAATATGACAAAGTCCTTCAAGGTGCCCTATAACATGAACACTTGATAATTTTTTTACTTTTTTAACTAAGTTTTTTCCACCACGAGGTACAATAACATCTACATAATCTGCCATATTCGACAAAAGGTAGTCCACAGCTTTTCTATCTGTATTTTCAATAAATTGCAGACAATTTTTATCTACTTTATTTTTTGACAATGCTTTCCTAAAAAGATTTGCTAAAATCTTATTTGAGTAAAAAGCCTCACTGCCACCTCTTAATATTGCACAATTTCTTGACTTCAAACAAAGGGCAGCAACATCTGCGGTCACATTTGGTCTGCTTTCGTAGATAATACCTACAACTCCTATTGGCGTAGTAACCTTTTTAATTTCTAAGCCACTTGGCCTCTTCCAAGATGACAGCACTTTATTTATTGGATCGTTATGCTTGATAATTTCATTGATTGAATTACGAATTCCTTCAATTCTTTCATCATTTAATTTAAGTCTATCTATCAAATGTTTTCTTTTTGAATTCTTAATGTCTCTTAAGTTCTCTTTTAAAATTATTTTTTTATTAGAGAGCAGTAGCCGGTTATAGTTCTGTAGAACGGATTTAATTTTTTTGTGAGAAATTTTATTTATCACTTTAGAGGCAATTCTAGAATTTTTTCCAACTGTTTTTAAATACTTCATTTTAAAGTTTTACCATATCATCTTTATGTATAATTTCAGATTTACTTGAGTATCCAAGAATATTTTCAATTTGATTACTTTGTAAACCTTTAATTTTATTAATTTCGTTAGAAGAAAATGAAGAAAGGCCTCTAGCAATGTCCTTTCCATCGCTATCTAGGATTAATATATTTTCTCCTTTTTTAAAATTTCCTTCTACCTTTACAATTCCCGCTGGCAGTAAACTTTTTCCATTATTTAATGCCTTAACTGCCCCATCATCTATGTGTATTTTTGCAGTTGAACTGATAGATCCAACTATCCATTTTTTTCTTGCATGTAATTTAGAAATTTTCGGAATAAAACAAGTATAAATTTCTTCTTCGATCATTCTTTTTAAAGGATTGTTATACTGTCCGTTGGCAATAAACATTTTACAGCCAGAGTTCATACAAATTTTTGCTGACTCTAGTTTAGTCTCCATGCCGCCGGATCCAAATTTATTAATTTTTTTATCAACTAGGGCGTAAACACTAGCGTCTAAATTATCAACTTGTTTGATGAGAGTTTTTTTCATCTTAGAATTTTTGTAGAGTCCGTCTACATCCGAAAATATAATGAGCGTATCCGCTCCAATAATTTGGGCCACCCTAGCTGCTAATCTGTCATTGTCGCCGTACTTTATTTCGGTGGTTGCAGTTGTGTCGTTTTCATTAACTACTGGTATTGCGCTAAGGTCAAATAGATTTTCAAATGTTCTTTTAACATTAAGCGCCCTTCTTCTCTGTTCTGTATCATCTGGGGTAATTAAAATTTGACCTACTTTTAAATGGTTTTTTTCTAAAGTAACTTTAAATTGATCTATAAGAAGTATTTGGCCTACCGAAGCGATTGCCTGACTCATCTCTAGTTTAATTTTTTTCTTTTTTATTTTAAGATAACTTTGTCCCAAAGCTATAGCGCCAGAAGAAACGATTACTATATCTCTTCCTTTTTTTATTTTTTTAATATCTTGAATTAAACTTTGAAGCCATTTTTTCTTAAACTTACCCTTAGAATCAACAATGGTTGACGAGCCAAGTTTTATGACTATTTTTTTTGAATTACTTAATAACATTTTTTAACAAAATTTTTTTGGTTTTTAATAAGTCTTTTTTTGAAAAAATTGAAATTACTTCAAATTTTTTGTTGATACTTTTCTTAAACTTTTTCAATTTTTTTTCAATTTCATTTTCTTCTAATAAATCTGATTTATTAAAAAAAATTAATTCTTTCTTTTTTTCAAGAATACCATCATATTCAGATAGTTCATTTCTAATTTTTAAATAATTATCTAATAAATTATCATCTGATAAATCAATTAAATGTAGTAAAATTTTACACCTTTCAACGTGGCGTAAAAACTTATCCCCTAAACCTATTCCTTTATGCGCGCCTTCAACCAAGCCAGGTATATCTGCCAATACAACTTCCTTATCATCATAATAGGCCACACCTAAATTAGGATCTATTGTTGTAAAAGGATAACTTGCTATTTTTGGTTTTGCTCTTGTTATTGAAGCTAGTAGACTAGATTTACCTGCGTTTGGCATTCCTATAATTCCAATATCCGCAATTACTTTTAGCTGCAACCATATCCAGAATTCCTCCCCTATCTTCCCTTTTGTTTTCTTTTTAGGCGATCGATTAGTTGAGCTTTTAAATCTAACATTACCCAAACCACCTTTTCCACCAGAAGCAACAAGATATCTTTCTTCGTTTTTTAAAAAGTCGTAAATTAGTGTGTTATTGTCTTCCTCGTATATTTGAGTTCCAACAGGAATTTTAATAACCAAGTCTTCACCGCTAGCGCCTGTTTTTTTTCTTTTGCTACCGTCCCGACCAAAATTTGCTTTAAAGTGTTGGGAGTATCTAAAATCAATTAGGGTGTTTAAGTTTCTTTCAGATTGAAAAATAACAGATCCACCGTGACCACCATCACCACCATCAGGCCCACCATATTCGATAAATTTTTCTCTTCGAAAACTCGCGGACCCAGACCCACCATTACCTGCTTTAATATAAATTTTTGCTTGATCTAGAAATTTCATTTTGGATTTTAAAATAACCTAAGTTATTTTTATGCTAAATTTGGGATAACAGAAACAAATGTTCTATTTAATTTAGCTTTTTTAAATTTGACTTTTCCTTTAATAAGAGAAAAGATCGTGTGGTCTTTTCCAATTCCAACATTGTCTCCAGGATGTATTTTAGTCCCCCTTTGTCTAACTATAATGTTTCCAGGTATCACTATTTGATCGCCGTATTTTTTTACACCTAAACGTCTGCCTTTACTATCTCGGCCGTTACGGGATGATCCACCTGCTTTTTTTGTTGCCATTTACTTCTTTCTATTTTTTCTTTGTAACTTTTTTTACTTTCTGTTTACCAGTTTTTATCTCTTTTTTTACGGCTGCTTTAATAATTTTTGTCTCTTTTTTTTCTTCTGCTTTAATAATTTTTGTCTCTTTTTTGCTTTCTATTTTGAATTCTGAAATAACTTTTCCATCTTTTGAAAGTATTTTTGTAATTTGAATTTTAGAATGTCTTTGTCTATGTCCGTTTTTTTTTCTAGAGTGTTTCCTTCTTCTTTTGTGAAAAATTAAAACAGTTCTATCTTTTACGTTAGCTATCAATTGGGCTTCGACTATGGCACCATCTATATTTGGGCTACCTATAACTGTACTCTTATCGTCGTTTAAAAGCAGGACGTTTTTAAATTTTATAGTTTTACCTTCTTCAACCTCAAGCTTCTCAACTTCAAGTATTTTACTTGCAGATACTTTATATTGTTTTCCACCTGTTTCTATTATTGCAAATGACATAAAATAAGTTCCTTTAAATTTAAGGCAATATAACTTGAAAGTAGATCAAGTCAAGATTTTTAAGACTAAAATTGGTCCCTTAAATTACGTAATTTCTCAAAAATGAGTTCATCTTTAGAGCCGTTCATTTTAAGTTTGTTTTTTAATGCCTTATTATCACATCTTAGAAATATATTTGTATTTAGTTCCTCCTCTAATTTTACCGGAACAGTAGGTAAGCCTTTTTTAATTTTACCGATAACCCAATTTTTTTTTTTTAATAAGAACCCATTGTCGCTTTCAAACTTCAAACAGAAGTCTAAATTTTTTTTTGTATACTCGTGTCCACAAAATATTCTAGTTTCTTTTGGTAGCTTTTTTAACTTATTTATAGAATTAAACATTTGATTATGAGTGCCTTCAAATATCCGTCCGCACCCCAGTGAAAACAAAGCATCTCCAGTAAACACAACCTTTTCTTTTTTGGAGTAAAAAGCTATATGACCATTTGTATGTCCTGGAACAAATAATATATTGAAACTTATTTCACCAAATTTAAAATTATCTCCATCATTTAAAAAAAAATCTATTTCTGGAATTCTTTCACTGTCAATTTTTGAACCTACAATTTTTGTTGAATATTTTTTTTTTAATTGTTTATTCCCGCCAACATGATCGAAATGATGATGGGTATTAAATATATAATCGATTTTCTTAAGTCTTTTTGAGATAAAATTATCAACCGCATTAAATTCCGAGGGATCTACCACGCCGACTAAATTAGATATTTCATCATGAATCACATAACTATAATTATCACTCAAGCAAGGAATAGTATAAATGCTCAGCATCAACTTATTAAAAATATGCCAACTTCAGAAAAAAAATTTTTTAATTTAATATTATTGTTATGAATTGCTGAAGTTTTATTATTATTAATACCAACTATTTTTTTCATAGATATGTCTTTACTTTTACATAGTTCATAAAAATCTTTGATTGTGCACATGTGAAGGTTTGGTGTATTGTACCATTTATAAGGAAGCGCTTTTGTTTCAGGCATTCTCCCAAACAAAAATAAACTTGTTCTTACTTTCCAGTGACCAAAATTAGGAATTGAAACTATTGAAGATTTACCAATTCTTAATAAATGTTCTAAAACAGTTACTGGATTATAAAAAGCTTGAAGAGTTTGACTCAAAATAACAAAGTCAAAAGATTTATCTGGAAACTGACCAAGTTCAGTCTCAGCATTTCCCTCGATCACAGACAGTCCTTTAGATATGCAAATTTCTACATTTTCTTCTTTGATTTCCAGCCCCCTCACGTCAATATTCTTTTCTTTTGAAAGTAATTTCATTAAAGTGCCATCACCACACCCTACATCTAGAACTCTAGAATTTTTAGGTAACAACTCTGCAATTATTTCAAACTCTCTTTTCATTTTCTATAAACCTCATAACTAGAGTCTATAAAGCCTTTGATGGTTGTTAAAAATTTAGGTTCGTCTACAAGAAATGAGTCGTGACCTTTATCAGTTTTTATTTCAGCAAAAGCAACATTTGCCCCAGACGCATTAAGAGCTATTACAATGTCTTTACTATGCTTGGTAGGATACAACCAGTCAGACGAAAAAGAAATTACCAAAAACCTTGTTTCTTGACCCTTGAAGGCTTCTGTTAAACCGTGCTTGTACTGTTTAGCTAAATCAAAATAATCCATAGCTCTAGTTATATATAAATATGAGTTTGCATCGAATCTATCAACAAAAGAATATCCTTGATGCCTTAAGTAACTTTCTATTTGAAAATCTGCATTAAAACTAAATTCATAATCAGCTTTTTCCTGAAGCTTCCTACCAAATTTTTCCTGCAGCCCGCTTTCTGAAAGATAACTTATATGTCCAGCCATCCTAGCAACAGCCAAGCCATTTCTTGGGGAACTTTTAACTTTTCCATAATCACCTTTGTTCCACTCTGGATCTGCCATTATAGCTTGTCTTGCCAACTCATTTAATGCAATATTCTGTGCACTATGACTAGAACTGCATGCTATAGGAACTGCAGAAAAAGTACGATCAGGAAATGAAGCACAAAACTGCAATAATTGCATTCCTCCCATAGAGCCACCAAGAGCACATAAAAGTTTGTCAATTTTAAAATGATCTAATAGAGCCTCTTGTGCTTTGACCATGTCTTTAATGGTAATTACAGGAAAATTTAAACCGTAAGGTTCATTCGTGATTTTATTTATATCTTTTGGCCCAAACGTTCCCATGCACCCACCTAGAACATTGGCACAGATTACAAAATAATTATTTGTATCTATGGCTTTGTTTGGACCGACGGCTGTATCCCACCAACCTTCTCTTTTAGTAATCGGATTTATTCCACTAGCAAACTGATCCCCTGTTAACGCATGAAAAATTAAAATAGCGTTATCCTTATGTTCGTTAAGTTTTCCATAGGTTTCATAAGCAAGTGGAAAATCCTCAATAGTTTGCCCACAATCTAATTTAAGAGATTTTTTAATAATCAGTTGTTTAATGTTGTCAATTTTATAGTTCATATAAAAAAAGCCTAGCTAAACCAGGCCTTCCCTGTTTAGCGAAATTTATTTATGCGCTCGCAATTTGGTTAAATCAGCGCCTTTACTTGTACTAAATAGTCATAAACTTGTCAATTTTTTATGTGTAATTCGAATATAGTAATCAAGAAGTTTTTTATATATTAACTAAAATAGATATGAAATTACCTAAAGCAAAAATTATCAATGTTGAAAAATATGAAGCAGGTCTAAATTTATTTCGAAAAAAAACTGCTAAAATAAAGTTGTCAGCAAATGAGTCAGCCTTGGGTCCTAGCCCAAAAGCTATAAACGAATATAATAAGATTTCTAAAAATTTTAAAAGGTATCCAGATTCTGATGGAGTAGTTTTAAGGAAAAAATTAGCTAAAAAATTTAGGTTAGATCCTATGCAAATCATACTTGGTTCGGGTTCTGATCAAATACTTGAGCTTGTGTGTAAAATATTTCTTAATAAAAACGACGAAGTCGTTGTATCAAAGTACAGTTTTATCGTTTATAGAATTTACAGCAAAATTAACAGAGCTAAAGTTCTATATGCAAAAGAAAATAATTTTTTCACAGATGTAAAAAATATTCTTTCATGTATAACAAAAAAAACTAAGATTGTATTTATTGCAAATCCCAACAACCCAACTGGTACTTTCATTTCAAAGAAAGATCTTATATACCTCAGAAAAAAACTAAGAAGCGATATTTTACTTGTTATTGATGATGCATATTTTGAGTATAATAAAAACAAAAACTACACCTCGGGTTTAAAGATTTTTTCTAAAAGTAAAAATGTTTTAATAGTCAGAACTTTTTCTAAAATATATGGCTTAGCAGGCTTAAGAGTTGGTTGGGGACATGCTTCGAAAAAAATTATTAATAGTTTAAATCAGGTCAAACCACCATTTAATGTTAATAAACCAGCTTTAGCTGCCGCTGCCGCTGCAATTCAAGATACATTTTGGTTAAACAAAGAAGTCAGTTATATAAATAGCTGGAGAAAAAAAATGTTTAAAAAATTTAAAAAAATGAAAATAGAAACTAACGAAGGTAATGCTAATTTTTTATTAATAAACTTCAATAAAGTAAAAACTAGTTCTACAAAAGTATTTCAAGAACTAGGAAAAGCTGGAATTTTAGTTAGAGAAATGGATTCTTATGGAATTAAAAATTCTTTAAGAGTCACAATAGGGAAACCAAATGAAAATAAAAAACTTTTTTCAGTATTACAGAAAGTTATAAATGTTTGAAAATATTGCAATAATTGGATGTGGTTTGATAGGTTCATCTATCTTAAGGGCAATAAATAAAAATAATATTTCAAAAAATATAACTGTTTATGACAAATCAAGGGAAGTACTTTTATACCTAAAAAAAGAAAATTTAAATGCTAAATTAAAAAAAGATTTACCTACGACAGTAGCGAATGCAGATTTAATTATTATTGCGGCCCCACTGAGTTCGTATGAAGAGATTATTTCATCAATAAAAGATAGCACAAAAAAAAATGCAATTTTAACAGACACAGGATCGGCTAAAATAGAAATTAATATAATTATAGAAAAGTTTAATCTTAAGGACATCTCTTGGATAGCATCCCACCCAATAGCTGGAACAGAGGATAGCGGACCCGAAGCAGGGTTTGCCGAACTATTTGAAAATAGATGGAGCATTATTTCACCATCAGAAAAAGCTAAAAAAGGTGACATTCAAAAAATAAAATCTTTTTGGGAACTTGTTGGTAGCAAAGTCAAAGTAATGTCCTTCGAGGAACATGATCATATTTTGTCTCTAACCAGTCACCTTCCACATGCAATAGCTTACAATATAGTAAGAACAGCAATAGAGACTGGAAGTAAATTTAAGAAAGATGTCATTCAGTACAGCGCTGGTGGATTAAGAGATTTTACACGTATTGCTGCTTCAGATCCGATTATGTGGAGAGATATATTTATCAGTAATAGTAAGAATATTTTAAATATTTTAGATAGTTTTTCTAATAATTTAGAAGAATTAAAAAAAGCTATTAAAGAAAAAAATGGAGACAAATTAATCAAATTATTTTCTTCAACCAAAGATTTCAGAAAAGAAATTATTAAAGCAGGTCAAGATACCAAGAAACCAGATTTTGGTAGAAAAAAGAATTAATAGAATTAATAGAATTTTTCTAATTCTAAATAGATCTTGTCTTCAATTTCTTTTATAAATTCATTCTTGTCTTTTCCTGGCTCAATAGGTTCTAAAAAAGAAACATGAATATCGCCACTATACTTTAAAAAACTATTTTTTGGCCAAATTTTACCTGAGTTTAAAGCAACGGGAATACAGGGTAAATTAATAGTTTCATAAATTCTTCCGACCCCTTTTTTAAAAGGCACTCTATCTTTAAACTTAACTCTAGTGCCCTGAGGAAATATAAGAAGAGGTCTAAAGCTTTTTTGAGTGGCTTTTTTTATTTTGTCAAAGAAATTTAAATTATCTTTAGTTACTGTCTCCCTAGTTATTTCAATAGAACCTATTTTTTTTAAATATCTTCCAAATAAAGGAATACTAAGAAGTTCTTTTTTAAGAATAAAAATTGGATAGTTAAGAGGCTCCTGAAGCACAAAAGTTTCGAACATTGACTGATGAGCAGAGGCAACAAAAAATTTTTCTTTTTTTTTAAGATTTTCTAAGCCGTGAAATACAACCTTTGTATTCAAAATTAATTTTAGTATAAAAATGATATATTTGGCTAGTAGCTTTCCAAAAAAAAGAGCAAACCTATCAGGTAATAACAGAGTAGGTATTGCCAGTAAAAGTGTCAATACTATTCCAAAATAAAGAAAAAAGTTAAAGAATAAAGATTTTAAGAATTGCATTAAGAGTTTATTAATTTAAATAAATCTTGTTTTTTTCTGATAATTTTAATCTTTTTCTTATCTACCAAGATTTCTGCAATAAGAGGCTTCGTATTATAGTTAGACGACAAGGAAGAACCGTAAGCTCCGGTATTAGTTATGGCAACAAAATCATTCTCATAAATTTGTTGATATTTTTTATATTTAGTAAATCTACAAGTCGACTCACATATTGGGCCAACAAACTCGACCGCATTATTTAATTTTTTATTATTTTTTTTTAACGGAATTATACTATGCACTGCATCATATAAAGCGGGTCTCATAAAGTCATTCATACCAGCATTTAAAATTATAAAATCTTTATTTTGACCTTTCTTAATATATTGAATTTTACTTATCAACATGCCAGTGTTGCCAACTAAAAATCTACCTGGTTCAAAAATAATATTACATTTTAACTTCTTTTTAAAATTTAAAACTAACCTAGCATAGCTCTGCAGGTTAATTTTTTTATCTTTTTCATTGTAGTTAATGCCAAAACCTCCGCCTAAATCAATATATTTTAATTTAATTTCTAGAACTTGAACAAGTTTTTGTAGAATATTTAAAGTTTTTTTGTAGGGTTTGTCAGATAGTATTTGACTACCTATGTGTACGCTCAAGGCCTCAATTTTTATATTGTTAAATTTTGCAATATTTTTATATAATTTCTTAAAATCCTCTATAGATATTCCAAATTTATTTTCGGCCTTACCAGTAGAAATTTTTTTATGAGTTTTGGCATCAACATTTGGGTTTAGTCTAAAGCCTACGGATATTTTCCTATTGAGTTTTTTAGCAATTTTATTTATTAATTTTGCTTCACTCTCAGATTCTATATTAATCAACAAAATTTTTTTGTTGATTGCTAGTTTGATTTCTTCTTCGCTTTTTCCAACTCCAGAAAAAACTATTTTGTTAGGTTTAATGCCCGCTTTAATAACCTTTAGAAGCTCACCTCCAGAAACGACGTCAGCACCAGATCCCAATTTTTTTAGTACTTTTAAGATTGATAAATTAGTATTAGCTTTAGCCGCAAAACAAATTAAAGGCTTAACACTCTCGAAGCTTTTAGCAAAATTTAAATAATTTTCTTTTATTTGTCCTTCGGAGTACAAATAGAAAGGTGTTTTATTTTTTTTAACAATATTTGCTATCGAAACCTTTCCTACGAATAATTTCTGACCTATAAATTTAAATTGAGACATGTTTTTAAAAAATTAAATTTCTATCCTGATATAAGCTACCTTGATATTCAGGATCTGATTTTTTCCCACATCCTTCAAGAATCAAAATAGCAATACAGAATAAAAAAACTATTTTCATGTAATTTCGACCTTATATTTTTTTATCATTTTTTTTACATTGCCGGAAGATGTTCCGCCAAACGATGTTTTTGAATTCATTGAATGTCTCACATTAAACACCTTTAAAACACTGTTGTCTAAATTTTTGTAAAACTTTTTTAAATCATTTAGCGGTATTTGATCTAAAGTTTTATTATTTTTTTCAGCAAAATTAACTAATTTAGAAGAAATTCCGTATGCCTCTCTAAAAGAAAGTTTTTTTTCTTTTACTAAATAATCGGCAAAATCAGTTGCTGTGGTATATCCTTCATTAGCCATCTTCAGCATTCTTTCTTTTGAGGGGGTAAGATTTAAAATTAATTCATTCACCATTATTAGTGTATCTTTAATTGTGTCATAACCATCAAAAACTAAAACCTTGTCGTCCTGCAAGTCCTTAAAGTATGACATAGGCAATCCTTTCATAATTGTTAAAATAGAATTTAATTTTCCATAATTTATGCCAACCCTTCCTCTAATCAATTCTGCCGGATCGGGATTTTTTTTCTGAGGCATGATGGATGAGCCAGTAAGCACATTATCATTAAAGCTTATTAATTTATAAGCATCAGAATTTAAAATAATAAAATCTTCAGCCAACCTTGACATATGCATTGCACAAACTGCAGATGCGTATAAAAAATCTACAGCAAAATCTCTATCAGAAACTGAGTCTATAGAATTTCTTGTAGGTTTTTTAAAACCTAGTTTTTTTGATGTAAAATTTCTATCTATCTTATAAGAAGTACCTGAAAGAGCGGCCGAACCTAAAGGTGATTCATCTAACAAGATCAAATTATTTTCAAACCTTTGCGTGTCTCTTTTTAGCATTTCATAATAAGCTAAAAGATAGTGAGCGAATGAAATAGGTTGGGCATTTTTTAGATGCGTAAAACCCGGCATTACAGTGTCAATATTTTTTTCCGCTTTTTTAATCAAAGCCTTCATCGCATTTCTAATTTCTTTTAATATGTCCTTCGTTGAGACCTTCACCCACAATTTAAAATCTGTAACCACCTGATCGTTTCTTGATCTAGCCGTGTGCATATGTCCAGCTGCAGGACCAATAATATCGAATAATTTTTTTTCTATATTTAAATGAATATCTTCATATTTTTCATGAAAGGTAAAATTACCTTTTTCAATTTGAGATTTAATTTTAACTAATCCATTAATAATTTTTTTACCTTCTTTTATTGGGATAATCTTATTTTTTATAAGCATTTGTGTGTGAACTATTGAAGCATAGATATCTTGTTTATAAAGTCTTTTGTCTACATTTATAGAAGACCCTATTCTTTGAAAAGATTTAGAGATTTTACCACTAAGTCTTTTTGACCACACTGTTTTGTTTTTATTTTTCATTTTACTATGTTATTTATAATTTAAATTAATATGAAAATTAGTAAATCTTTTATAATCTATATTCACATAATATTTTCATTTTTATTGTGTCAATACCTTAATGCAGACAGTGATTTTTCTAAAAATATAGTCATTCATGAAAAACCTCAGCCTGTCGGTGAACTTAAATTCAAAGATATTAATCTTCAAGATGTGGATTTAACAAATAAAAAAGGCGATATCGTGGTACTAAATTTTTGGGCCTCCTGGTGTTTACCCTGTAAAAGAGAGATGCCATCTTTAGAAAAGCTTGCTCAAAATTATCCAAATATTAAAATCTTTCCAATTAACATGGAAAAACCAAATAAACTTAGGGCTAGAGATTTCTATAAAAACTTAGGAATAACTGGTTTGGACATTTACTTTGATCCAGAGTTTAAATTAGCAAAAAAATTTAAAATGAGAGGAATGCCAACTAGTATTCTAATAGATAAAAATGGAAGAGAGTTTGCTAGAGTGATAGGTGAAATAGATTTTTATAGTGAAAATTTTATAACATTTTTAAAAAAATTTATTTAGTTTTTAAAAAAATAAGCCATTAAAACCAGAACTATAACTGCTATAAATTGAAGAAGCACCCGAAGTTGCATTAATTGATTGGAATATTTTTTACTGGTACTTCCGCCTTTAAATAAAGTATAAATACCCATTATCAGAACTATGGCTACCGCACCTAATAATGTAAAACCAATAAAATTAAATAAAAATTCATTCATGAATATAACTTGATTACCATGAGCTATTCATTAAACACAACAATTTTAAATCCTACCTCCAAAGAAAAGCCAAAAAATGCTGTAATACTTTGTCACGGTTATGGTGGGGACGGTAAGGATATTTCTTTATTAGCTAATTACTGGAAAAGCTATTTACCTAACACTATTTTTATCTGTCCAGATGCGCCAGAAAAATGCGAAGTAAGTCCAAATGGGTTTCAGTGGTTTGATTTAATGGATCAAAACCCAGATCAGGTTTTGTCCAAATCTTTAATTGCTGAAATAAAGTTAAATAATTTGATTGATGAAGTTAAAGAAAAAAATAATTTAAAATCAGAACAAATAGCTATAGGTGGATTTAGTCAAGGATGTATGATCTCTTTGCAGACAGGAATAAAAAGAAAAGATAAAATAAAATGTATTTTGGGATATTCTGGCAGAATTATCGACACAGCTCATCTTAAAAATAATATTAATTCCAGACCTGAAATAATATTAATGCATGGAGATAAAGACAAAATAGTACCAGTTAGCGCTTTACTTGAGGCCAAAGATTTTTTTAATAAAAATAATTATGTCATCGAAACTAGAATATTTAAAAATTGCGAGCACCGCATACCAACAGAGGGCTCAAGTCTTGGTTTGGAATTTATTAAAAAAAACTTATATTAGATTTATTAAATTTATAACTTGATATAATTTCTAGTTTCAGTTAACTTTTATTAATGATTATTTCAGCTAATGAAAAAGTACCTTTAGAAAAATGCCCAGCTCTAGTTCTTAATGCTGACTTCAGACCACTAAGCTACTATCCTCTTTCACTATGGTGCTGGCAAGACGCTGTTAAATCAGTATTTTTAGACAGAGTAAGTATAGTTTCTAATTATAAAAGAAAGATAAGAAGTCCTTCTTTTGAAATGAATCTTCCAAGCGTTATTGCTTTAAAAAGTTTTATTAAACCCTCTGAGAATCCAAATTTTACTAGGTTCAATGTCTTTCTTAGAGATAAATTTACCTGTCAGTACTGTGGTGATAAAAAAAATTTAACATTTGATCATCTTTTACCAAAGTCAAAAGGAGGAATAACAGATTGGGATAACGTAGTCACAGCCTGCTCTTCATGTAATGTTAGAAAAGGAGGAATGCTTTATAAAGACTGTGATTTAAAATTATTTATGAAACCTTATAGACCGTCAGTTGATGACCTACATAAAAATGGTAGAAATTTTCCCCCAAATTTCCTGCACGAAAGCTGGATGGACTATCTTTATTGGGAC
>MDTF01003760.1_pt1 | contig 30092 bp, 25 predicted proteins | sample 811191 | NCBI WGS metagenome assembly MDTF01 (sample SAMN05326649, study PRJNA326480) | marine metagenome | isolation source: seawater | place: Southern Ocean | collected 2011 | reverse complement strand
CTGAAAATCAGTCCTTCGATTGTTCCTCTTCCGGCTCTTTAGGCAGAAGAGTAAACGTCATTCTGTGAGATTCGGTAGGGCCGAATTCTTTTATAGCCGCTCTATGTGCTTTAGTAGGATAACCTTGATTTTGTTTCCAATTATACTCAGGATGAATCTCATGCAGAGCAGACATATAATCATCCCTATGGGTTTTGGCTAAAATAGAAGCAGCGGCTATGCTCATGTATTTGCCATCACCCTTAATAACGCATTCATGTGGGATCCCGTCATAGGCATTAAATCTGTTTCCGTCTATGAGTAGAAGTCCCGGTTTTTTTGAAAGCTGATCCACCGCTCTGTGCATAGCCAGAAAAGAAGCATTGAGTATATTTATGTCATCTATTTCTTTCTCTGTCACTATTCCCACAGCCCATGCTAAAGCTTCGTTTTCTATGATAATCCGCAGTTCGTCTCTATTTTTTTTATTTAGTTTTTTGGAATCATTCAGCTCAGAGTTTTTAAACCCTTTTTTTAGAATGACCGCTGCCGCAAAAACAGGTCCGCACAAACACCCTCGTCCGGCTTCATCACATCCTGCCTCTATGCCTTTTTTATGGAAGGAAAATTTAAGACCCATCCGCCACAGTTTTTAATACAGCGTTCCAAAGCGCATCTGAAGTTCGTTTCCAGTTAAATGTTTCCAAGCGTTTCCCCCCTTTTAAAACCATGTCTTTCCTTAGGCTTTCATCTGTGGTTACGCGTTGCATAGCTTGAGCTATTCCGTTATAATCTTTAGGTGAAAACATCAGTGCAGCTTCTCCGGCCACTTCAGGGAGTGAGGTGGTGTTACTGCATATTACAGGAAGTCCGGCTGCATAGCCTTCTAAAACAGGAATGCCGAACCCTTCGAAATGGGGAATGTAAAGAAGTGCTTCTGCCCCAGCATAGAGCTCTTTTATATCTCCAAAATCTTTTCTGCCTAGGAGAATAATATCGTTTTTAACGGAGCTAGTAAGCAGCGCATTTTTCATTTCTTCATCCCACATATAGTCATGTCCAGCTAATTTTAATTGGTGATCAGTTTTATACGTTTCTTTAAAAAGAGTGAATGACTTTATGAGACCAGCTATATTTTTTCTAGGAACCTGAATGCCGATAAAAAAGAAATAGGGATTTTCTTTTTGAGGAGTGTTTTGAACTGCCAGTAGTTTTTCATTAAACCCATTATATACCACATCTATTTTATCTGCTTCTATTCCATAACTCTCAGAGATGTCTTTTTTACTATAGGCACTAACCGTAGCTATTCTATCAGCATTAGCGGCACATTCAGGAAAGCTAGAATTATAGAAATGAGCCAATTTTTCGGTCATCCATTCAGGGTGGTGGTGAAAATTCAGGTCATGGATGACAGTTAAAACAGGCACATTTATAGGGTGAGCATACTGTCCGTCTAGAGAAATAAAAATATCAGGTTGAATTTTGTTTACATAACGTTTAGCTGCAGAGTTCCACCAGTTGATTAAAAATAATCTTCTGGCAGGAGGCAGCAGAACCTTATGCTGAACATTAGGCCCAGAAATCTGTTCTTTCAGGGAGCTTTTATCGGTGAGTAGAATAAACTCATGTTCAGGAAAACGCGTGACCCATCTTCGAACTATCTCGTAAGAAAACCAGCCTATACCATCCATTCCATCTGGCCTAACTAAACGTGTGTTAATAGCTATTTTCATGTGTTTGTCTTCCTCAGAAATGTTATTCTGACTAAATTTAACGTTCCCTCTAAAATAGAGGTTAGTGAAATATGCTGCAGTATATGATTATCGTATTGGATAGCCCAAAAATAAACGTTCAAATTTCAGAATTGGCATTTCTCTAAACTTTTGCAACGCTCTTATGAAACATCCGTATTTTTCAACTTGAAATCAGTGAAAAAAACTGCTCAATAATTACAATATTAGCGAACGATTTTAGTTTTACTTTTTGACCAATTCAAACTATAGCAGAAGTTCCACTGTGTGTGTTATTTTTGCGCAAATTTATAGACCTTATGACTGAGAAGAATACTCCAGCTCAAAACCCTGAAGAATCAGGGTACTTTCAATCGTTTAATCTATTAGTATTTTTTTATAAATGGCGTTGGCCTATTGTGATTATATGTGCTTTAGCGGGAGTAGCTTCGGTTATAGCGGCTTTCACTATACAGGAAAAATATAAAAGCACAGTAGAATTCTTTGCGGTACCGCAGGTGTCACTAGGTTCTCAGATTACAGAGGAAGTCATTAATGATGACATTCTAGAATTCGGAGATAAAGATGTGGCCGAGCAGATGCTCCAGTTATTAAACTCTGAACAGATTAAAACCGCTATTATAGCCAAATACAACCTTTGGAATCATTATGATATAGAAGAGGGTGAACCTGGTGCTAATACGATTATGGGAGAAACGTATGATGAAAACATTTCTGCTAGGCTTACTAAATACACCTCTGTTTCTATTCAGGTGTTAGACCACAGTCCTGATACAGCGGCTATGATAGCCAATGATGTAGTGGCATACTTAGATACGGTCTCTGCTCGACTAAGAAACGGAATGGCCGAGAAAGCATTTAATTATGCTATAGAAGGGTATGAGTCGCTACAGGTGGAGAAGTTAGAGATAGAAAATGGGTTAAATGACCTGAGAGATAAGGGAGTTTATGCCTATAGCATACAGTTGGAGGGAATAAATGAGCAGTATGCTACTGCCATAAATGAAGGGAGAAGTAAACAAGCTGAAATTCTAAATGAGCAGATGCGTGATCTTTCTCAGTATGGTGTACAATACATCAGTCTGGAAAGGGCTTTAGGAAACATCATAAACAGAGAAGATAGATTTAAGAAAAATATAGAGCGATTCGGGATAGATATGAATTCTCAGATATCAGCATCTCAGATTGTAAACAGTGCTTCTATTCCTGATAAAAAGGCCTATCCGGTGAGGTGGCTTATTTGTGTAATGTCAGTCCTTTCTGCTTTTGTGTTTTCTGTAATTGTTCTTCTGTTGTGGGAGAATGTTTCTTCTCTGAGGGCTCAGGGTAAAATAGAATTTTAAGCTAAGCGTTGCAAAACACCAACCTTAAATATATCTATGCCATAGGCGGTTTGTTTGCAGTATTGCAGGCATTGGCCATTGGATTTGAGTTTTTCTACTTCAGTCTAATTCCTATAGTAATGCTGGTATTAGTGCTCGCGTTCTATAAGATGGATTACCTGTTGTTAGGGATAGTCTTTATGGCTCCTATTTCGGTAAATCTAGATGATTTGGGATTGGAGGGTGCGGGCTTGTATTTGCCTACAGAACCACTTCTAATAGGAGTGATGCTCCTGTTTATTATGAAAATGCTGGCCAATCAAACTATAGATAAGCGAATTTTCACGCATCCTGTTAGTTGGTGTATTTATGCCTATTTCATATGGATATTCATCACCAGCTTTACGAGCTCCCAGCCTCTAGTGTCGTTTAAATACTTAATTAGTAGAGCTTGGTTTGTGGTGAGTTTTTTCTTTATAGCCATCCATTTATTTAAAAACATAAAAAATATAGATCGGTACTTCTGGTTATATATGTTTCCGCTATTTTTCGTAATGTTCTATACGTTAACTAGGCATGCTATGGAAGGTTTCGAGCATGATCCAGCACACTGGGTAATGACTCCTTTTTTCAATGACCATACTTCTTACGGAGCAGCTTTGGCATTTACGCTGCCTACATTCGTAGGAATGCTATTTACAGATAAGCTAAAGACGACCACTAAGCTGCTTTTAGTTCCAGCACTAGCCATATTCGTAACAGCACTTATTTTATCGTATACCAGAGCTGCATGGGTTAGTCTTATAGCTGCTGGAGTAGTGGGCTTGTTTATGTATTTAAGAGTGAAACTATCCACGTTGGTTATTCTTACAGCCTTAGGTGGGGTGTTTGTGTTTTTTACCATAGAGCAGGTCTTAATGGATTTAGAAAGAAATAAGCAGGACAGTTCAGATAGCTTTAGTGAGCACGTAGAAAGTATCTCTAACATCAGTTCAGATGCCTCCAATCTGGAAAGACTGAACAGATGGAATGCTGCGCTAAAAATGTTCGAAGAAAGACCCATAGTAGGATGGGGGCCTGGAAGCTATGCATTCGAATATGCGCCTTTTCAGAGTTCTGCTGATAAAACTATAATTACTACAGATAGCGGAGATGCAGGAAATGCGCACAGTGAATATCTCGGACCTCTGGCAGAAATGGGCTTCTTGGGTCCTTTGCTTTATTTGCTTATACTAATAATGGTAACCATTACAGCATTTAGAGTGGTTTACGCGCTGCCTAATGGGCATATAAAAATGCTCGCCATCACTTGTTATCTTGGATTATTCACCTACTACATTCATGGAGTATTGAATAATTTCTTAGACACTGATAAAATATCGTGTGTGTTTTGGGGATTCTCTGCCGTACTAGTGGCATTGGATTTATTTCACTTGCCAGAAAAGGAAGATTCTTCTAAGTAAATCGGAGCGTAAGAATTGCAGTATCATCCATAAAGGGCATTTCACCTCGGTGATTATTTACTGCTGTAATCAATTTACTATTTATTTGTTCAGAGCTAGCGGCAGGATTTTTTTCTAGAATTTCCATTACGCGTTCTATTCCGAACTCCTGCATCTGATCATTCTCTATCTCTACCAGTCCATCAGTAAAACAGACGAGTCTAGAATTGGGTTTAATGAAAACGGAACCCTCACTAATACTCGGAATTTCTTCTAACATGCCTAGGCCCAAAGATCCATCGGTTAGCTCTATAATGGCATCAGTTCCGTTTTCTAACACTGGAGGATTATGACCACAGTTGATATAAATCAGCTCACGAGTCTCATTGTTCCAGAGGCCTATAAACATGGTGATGTACTTCTCTCCCATAGCACTGCTATTCACCTTTTTGTTGAGATCTCTTACTACATCCTTTAGCTGCTGATTCGTGTAGCTAAATATGGCGCGTAAATGCGCTTGAAAATTACTCATAAGAAAAGCAGCACTCACTCCTTTTCCACTTACATCTGCTATGCAGAACATTTTTCGGCCATCTGCTAGAGTAACGAAATCATAATAATCTCCTCCCAGTTGTGCGTGGGGTTTGTAGAAGCTGGCAGCATCTAACTCGGCAGTACTTTCTATTTTATTGGGAACCAATAGCTGCTGGAGTTCTGCCGCTAATTCTAGTTCTTTCTTCACCATCTGCTGCGCTATGTTTTCTAATGCGAGCGACTTATTTCTGATAGCTACTATTATAATATTGGTAAGCGTTTGAATATAATTCATATGCTTAATAGCAGGAGATATTTTAAGCTCCTCCTCGGCCAGATCACCTACGAGTAGATAAGCTATAGGCGCATTGTTATGGTGCACCGGAATAACTATATCAAAAGACTCTTGAGTTCCAGTTCCGGTAGACAATGAGATAGAATCTGTTGCATGGAAGAGCGACTGATCCTTTACATCATAAATTTCATCTGTAACGCCTATTTTAAGAATGCATTTCCATGACTCATCAAAGGAAAAAAGGAGAAGTTTATCTATCCCCAATTCTTCTACAGCAGCTTGTTTAAACAGGCCGAGTAGCTTTTCTGTAGGCGCCTCAGCATTTATAGCCTTGGTAATTTCCAGCATAGACTTCAACTTGAAGTCCTTTACTTTCATTTTTTCTATAAGTCTGTCTACTTTACTTGCCATAGTTAAAATTCATCTCTAACACTCCTTATTAAGGGTGTTCTCAGCTTTGTAATTCTTCTATTATTTCAGGAAGCTTGCGTATTAATGCCAGCTCTCTCCATTTAGCTCTGGCCTCTATAGCTGGAGCTCCCATATACGTTTTATTTCCCTCTAGCTCTCCCATGATTCCGCCCTTACCCAATACCACCGCTCCAGAGCGAATGATTACTTCAGCAGCTAACCCTACCTGCCCCCATAGAGTAACATTATCTTCTATGATGCAGCATCCAGCTATTCCTACCTGTGCTGCCATCAAGCATCTTTCTCCTATCTGCGTATCATGGCCTACATGCACTTGTGCATCAAGTTTAGAACCTTTTCCTATTCTAGTATTTCCTGTAACTCCTCTGTCTATAGAGCATAGCGCTCCTATCTCCACATCATCTTCTATAGAAACACCGCCTGCAGTGTGTAACTTATCGAACTTATCTTCTCTAGTTTTATAGTAGAAAGCATCTCCTCCGATTACAGTGTTGGCATGAATAATCACGTTGTTTCCCACAGTAATATCATCATACATTACTACTCCAGGGTGAATGGTACAGCCGCTTCCTATCTTCACATTAGAACCTAAATGCACTCCTGGAGCTATCGCAGTTCCTTCTCCTACTTCAGAAGTTGGCCCTTTCCAGTTAGTAGCTCCTTTAAAGTGGCGTAGCAATGCGTTAAATGCATCAAACGGGTCATTACAAACTATGATGGCTTTACCTGCTGGAATCTCTGTAAGCTTATTTATTAGGATAACAGAAGCAGCGCTTTGCAACGCTTTTTCATAATGCTTAGGATGATCCACAAAAACCACCTCACCCTCACGCACCAGGAGAATCTCATTAACGCCTGTAATCTCCACATATTCATTCCCATACCATGAGCCATTCACTATCTCGGTGACTTCTCTTAGGGTATATTTTCGTGGGAACTTCATAAAGGGTTGAGGTTATAACGAGAGGCTTTATTTTTTGATTCTTTCTGAGTATGTTCCGGCTTTCGTATCCACTTTTACCCAGTCTCCTGTGTTTATGAATAGAGGAACTCTAATTTCTGCTCCATTGTCTACAATAGCTGGTTTAGTACTGTTGGTCGCAGTATCTCCTTTAAGTCCTGGCTCTGTGTAAGTAATTTCACACTCAATGTGATTTGGTAAATCACAGCTCAGAACTTTTTCCTCCTCGGCATGAAAAACGATAGAACAGTTCAAACCATCTTTAAGAAACTGAGGAGCATTGATCGCGTGTTTTTGCACTGCTATTTGCTCATACGTTTCTGTATTCATGAAATGGTAACCCATATCATCATTGTATATGTATTGGTGCTCTCTCGTTTCTATTCTTACCGGTTCTATTTTCACTCCAGAGTTAAACGTATTGTCTACCACTTTTCCTGTGTCTAAACTTCTAAGTTTAGTTCTTACGAATGCGGGTCCTTTTCCAGGTTTAACGTGAAGGAATTCTATAACCTGCCATAGACCATCTTTCCACTTAATACAAAGTCCGTTTTTTATATCTGCTGTATTTGCCATTGCTTTTATTCTTTCCTACAAACATAGCTAAAACGATGGTTCAGAGTTGAAGGTTTGACGTTTATATGAGTGGCATGAAATATCCCCTTAAGCGTATGACTGAGTCAGATAAGCGTGTCTGTTATATTTTGTTTATGAGTTTGTTAGGTCTGATTAAGAGAATTAAATCGCACTTAAAACTTCCACCTGACCTGAATCTTCATCTCGTCTCTGCGGTTGTTTAAGATTTCGTTATTCCCACTTGAGATAGTGGATCGGTCATTGTAAAACCACTGACTCCATCTCACCCATAAATCTACACGCCTTTTAATTTTAAATTTAGCCATGGCGTACATCCTAGAACCTCTTCCAAAGTAGGGTGGGACTGAGAATACATAAAGCAAATCATTTTCGTACGCATAGATTCTAGCATCATAACTATCCATAGCGAAATGCGCATATCTCAGTGAAATCTGATAAGGCTTTCCCTGCGGTTTGTAAATGAAATCTTGGTAAAATAAGAATCCGTTTTCATCTGCTTGGTCTTGTTCTGAGAACTGTGAAAACTCCAATCTAGATTTCAACTGAAACGCTGCAGTAGGTTTCCAAGCAGCATGAAACCGCAGTGAGCGTTTAGTTATCTCGGTAGGGAAATCTATGATAGACTCTAAACCAGTAGCGTTTTGTTCCTTGGTTTCTGTTCTGTATCGGATGTAATACTCTTGACTTCTGCTAGGCTTGTAAGTAAACTGTGCCAGGTATTCAGTTCCATTGGAAGGAGCATCTGTTCTAAACCGCAACCACGGGAATGTAAAGCGGTCTGCATAGGCAGTAAACTTTATTCTTCTGTTGGGCTTGTAACTGATTCCTGTAAAAAGGCCTTTTTCATTTTTGGTGCCACCAGTTTCTCCGAATCCATTATTCAGTACAGAATGAAAATCTCTGCTGTAGTTTCTATAAACAGCACTCAGGGAGAGTTGTCTATTTAAAGAAGCGAGTAGTCCTGTGATAAGGGCAGTTCCTCCATTGGCACTTCTAGCGGCTTCTCCATATAAGTTGAGGTTTTTCCACACCTTTCCATAATCGATACTGTAGGCAGTGTTCTCTCTAGCAGAAAACTCGAATTGGTTATAGAGGCCTAAATTCCTGTTTAGGTTTAGATCGTATTTAGTCCGAACTACATTGGCGCCCAGTTTCCATCCTCTTAGAATAGTGGTAACGTTGGCTCCTATGTGTTCTTCGATTACTCCGTCTTTATCGGCTATTTCATTATCTGTACGGTGAACTCCTGTGTTCTGTATACTGGTAAACTCTTGAATATCTAGATTTAGAGAATCTGTGGATTCTGCCAGATTCCCGTCTATTTTCTTTCTGCTGTAAAATACGGTAACATCCAGTTTCTCAGGTCCGAATGTGACAGCTCCACCACGCAGAAAAAGGTTTTCATCGGCTGAGGTATTTGCCTTTAAGCCTACAGTCGGTCTCTTGGCAGTATTTATATCGGCAGATTTTCCGAAAGCATAACCGCTCCAAGTAACTAAACCCTGACCGAATTTAGCGTGGTAATCTCCCAGTGCTACACGCTTAATAAATCCATCGTTTTTATAGAAAACATGGCCTGAGTAAAAATCAAATCCATTGGGGTTAGAACCCGTAAAAAATTCTTCTCCTGCATCTTTCTCTCCAGTGACTCCTAAAGAAAACCGACTTCCTTTAGTGTAACGGTAACGCATATAAAGTCTATCGGCTGTTCCTTTAAAAGGTGTTTCGCCATCTTCATTTTGAAGAAACCCCCGTTGATCTTGGAATTGACGTTGGTACCGCATCCAAAGTTCATTTCTACCTCCATCGAACACGCTCAGCACATTCCTTCTAGGTACAGCCTGCTTTTCTGCTACCACCACGAAGGGGAGCATAAGGTGAATAGTCTCTTTATCCAGAAATCTAATTTGTTTTAACTCATAAATGCTGATGAAGTCTCCATACTTCTCTCGGTGAGTAATAAGCGCCTGGAGCTGAATCTCGTTTAGAAAGAATAAAGCTCTTAGTTCATCTTCAGAAGCAGAATTTAAGTTGAGCGGTCTTTCGAGTAGTGCATTAAACGAATCAAAGAGGGCGGTTAAATCTACCTCTCCATTTTCATCTAAATCTTCATTCAGTAGTTCTATTCGCTCTTCTATAAGTGCTCTATTGGCAGCTTCTCTTTCTTTTCTGGATTGAGCGTGTGTGGTTTGACTAAAAACCATCAATCCTAAAACGAGGAGGGTGAATGGGAATGTATTTCTCATTGCTACGCAGAAAAACCTTCTATAGAATATGCTGCTTAGCCCGTTATTCATTTCTATAGGTAAAAGAAATCATAGGAGAAAAGCCGAGTACTTGGTGGTAAAGACTGGCTAAATCCACAGACCATTTGGCTGGGCTGTAACCGAACCCAAAGGATAGTCCTCTATCCAAAGTAGAAACGCCACCCCTCAGATGCCACTCTTCCAGAGGGGAGTATTCTAGGGCTGCAGATAAATTAGGGTCTAAATCCAAATCCTTGGAGACATCTGCTAGCAGGCTAAGATTATCTGCTAGCTTATATTTCAATCCACCACTTATAACCGACTGCACATACTGCTGCATTACCTCGGTGGATAGCTCAGACCTATTGGGGTTTTTAATTACCAATCCTACAGTTACCTTGTCATTAAAGTCATATTGTAACCCCAGATTAGCAGTGACAGCGGAGTACTTACCAAAACCTTCAGCTATAGAGACATTGAAATAATTCAGTTGGACGCCAGCTCTGAATTTTTCGCTGAGCTGCATGGCGTATGTCCCAGAAAACTGGTTTTGTGTATAGGCATCGTACCCGAAACTGTGAACTACTAGTCCAAATCTTCCTTTTCCTACTTTTAAAGAAGCCACCAAGTCTCTAGAAGAAAGTTCAGAAATACTGAATCTATTTACGTAAGAAGCGCCTGCTTGCCATCGCTCTTGAGTCGTAATTATCCCTGCGGGGTTGAGTAATCCTTGCCAAACACTATTGTCAGCGATTCCTGTATTTGAGAGTGCGCCATACCTAGCTCCAGCTATTTCAGTAGTCGATTGTGCGTTGCAATGCATTGCTAAGCCCAAGAAGAAGCTAAAAAGAATAAAATTTTTCATGCCTGTTTTCACACTGCCAAATATAGAGCGTTTTGTAAGATTCAAGTCAGAAGATTGATTATGAAAAATAAGTGGAATAAGAATATTAGTAATTTAAAAAGAAATGGTAGATTTGCGCTCCCTTTTAAAGAAAAGGGATGCTTCAATGAAGCGATGCGGATGTGGTGAAATTGGTAGACACGCTAGACTTAGGATCTAGTGCCGTGAGGTGTGTGGGTTCGAGTCCCTCCATCCGCACCAGGAGATGAAAGAGGAGCAGGAACCTGCTCCTCTTTTTATTTTAAAAACGATTTTATATCTAACACAAATGAATATCACTCAAGAGAATATTGACGATTTAAATGCAATCGTAAAAATCGAACTTACTCCAGAAGATTATCAGTCTAAAGTAGATAACGCCTTAAAACTGGCTAGAAAGCAAATGACACTGCCAGGTTTCAGAGCTGGTCAGGTTCCTATGAGTTTAGTGAAAAAGCAGCATGGGAAGACTGTGTTAGCCGATGAGATGAATAAGGTCCTTCAGTCAGCGTTAGGCCGTTATATTCAGGAAACGCAGCTAAGAGTGTTGGGAAATCCGCTGGCCAAAACTGCAGATGACCAAGGTGGAGATTGGGAGAATCCTTCTAACTTCATTTTTGAGTATGAAGTGGGATTAGCGCCAATAGTAGAAGTGAAAATTACTGCCAAACAAAAATTAGAGTACTTCAAGGTAAAAGTAGATGATAAGCTTATCGAAAGACAGATGAGTGATTTGGCTAAGCGATATGGTAAGATGTCTGAGCCTGAGGTGAGCGGAGAAAACGATCTTTTAATCGGGACTCTAATCGAGTTAGAGAAAAAAGAAATCAAGCCTGGTGGAATCATGAATGAGACCACTATCAGTTTAGAACACTTAGATGACAAGAAAACTAAAACTGCTTTAGTAGGAACAAAACCAGAAGATGAAATCACAGTTAAACTAAGGAAGTTAGCGAATAGTGATGCTGATTTAGCTAAGCTTCTAGGTCTATCTATAGCAGATGCAAAGGCTGTAAAGTCTGACTTTATGTTCAGAGTAAAAGAAATAAAAAACATAGTTCCTGCAGAATACAATGCCGAGTTGTTCGATAAGCTTTTCGGGCCTGGAACGATGACTACAGAGGAAGAGTTCAAGAATAGAACAAGGGAAGATTTGGAGAAAATGTTCAACCTAGACACTGAAAAGATTTTCAGAAGAAAAATGATAGAGCATTTAATAAATACTACAGACATTCCTCTTCCAGATGAATTCCTTAAAAGGTGGATTACTAAAACTTCAGACAAGAATTTATCTCCAGCAGAATTAGAGGTAGAATATCCTAATTATAAAAGATCTCTTTGCTGGCAGTTAATAGAAAACAACATAGCTGCTAAATACAAGATTCAGGTTACTGAAGAGGACGCTAAGGTGAAAGCTAAAGAGTTAATGACTGCACAGTACGCGCAGTATGGTCTTCCGTTGGATGATGAGCAGTTGGATGCATTCGCAATGCAGGCATTGGCTAAAGAAGAAGATTCTAAATATATCTATGATACTTTAGTAGAAGAGAGAATAGCAGAAGCAGTAAAAGGAGAAGTGAAGCTGGTAGAGAAAGAATTAGCTTACGAAGACTTCTTAGCTTGGGCACAGTCTTAAGAAGATGAAGTCGAAGTTTTAAATCAGAAGATTTTAACGATTGTTATAAAAACTAAAAAGAGCGCCAAAGGCGCTCTTTTTAGTTAAACTATTTTTTACATCTGATCCCTAAGGAGACAGAGAGTAATTACCTAGTATTAGAAACAGTAATTAATACTTCATCATTAACCACTAATAATTACTTAAGCCGCTCTCAACTTGTTCAGCTTAGACTTAGAGAACTTCTCCTCAGCGTAAGCCAATGTTATCTTGAACTCTTTAATTTCTTCTTCAGAAGGGAGGTCGAACATGGCATCTGTCATGATAGCTTCACAGATCGACCTCAGTCCTCTAGCTCCTAATTTATAGTCCAGTGCTTTTTCTACTATAAAGTCCAGCACTTCTTTATCGAAAGTCAGTTTCACGTCATCCATCTCGAATAACTTCACGTACTGCTTCATTAAACTATTCTTAGGTTCCGTAAGAATTCTCTTTAGCACATCTCCTGTTAATGGGTCTAAGTGAGAAAGAACAGGGAATCTACCTATTAACTCAGGTATAAGACCGAATGTTTTTAAATCCAATGGACTTACATAACTGAGAAGATTAGTCTCATCAGTAATGTTTTCTGTTCCATCATTAGAGTAACCGATAGGATTTGTTTTTACTCTTCTCTTAATGTGCTGCTGAATACCATCGAAAGCACCACCACACACGAATAAAATGTTTTTAGTTTCTACAGAAATCATCTTTTGCTCTGGGTGTTTTCTTCCTCCCTGAGGTGGAACATTCACCGTAGAACCCTCTAATAATTTAAGTAAAGCTTGCTGAACCCCTTCTCCACTTACATCTCTCGTAATAGAAGCATTATCACTCTTACGAGCTATCTTGTCTATCTCATCTATAAATACGATTCCACGCTCTGCAGCCGCCACATCAAAGTCAGCCGCTTGTAAGAGTCTAGAGAGAACACTTTCTACATCTTCACCCACATAACCAGCCTCAGTAAGAATAGTAGCATCTGCTATACAGAAAGGAACATTAAGCATTTTAGCTATCGTCTTAGCCAGTAATGTTTTTCCAGTTCCAGTTTCTCCTACGAGTACGATGTTGGATTTTTCTATTTCTATTTCATCTTCGTCAAAATTAGGTTGAAGAAGTCTTTTGTAATGATTGTAAACCGCTACAGAAAGTACTCGTTTAGCATCATTTTGACCTATCACATATTCGTCTAAAAACCCCTTAATTTCTTTAGGCTTCTGAATGGTAAGGCTAGCTTTTACCTGAGAATTACTCTTCTCAGCTAACTCTTCTACGACTATGCCGTTCGCTTGGCTTATGCAGCTATCACAGATGTGTCCAGTAATACCTGCTATCAAGATATTTACTTCACTTTTCTTTCTTCCGCAAAACGAACAACTTATCTCTCTTTCGCTCATCTAAATTTTTTTTCGGTTGCTACTCTCTCTGTAGCTAGACTATTAGAATGTAAAGATAGGGCTATTCACAGAATAGCCCTATCACTTTTTATATTAAAGAATAAAATCTCTAGTTACTTTTTCTTCTTTTCTAGAACTTCGTCTATCATACCGTATTCCTTAGCCTCAGCAGCCGTCATCCAGTAATCTCTATCACTATCATTCCACACCTCATCATAAGATTTCCCCGAGTGATCAGCTATAATTTCATAAAGCTCTATCTTCAGTTTTTGAATTTCTCTAGCAGTAATCTCAATGTCAGAAGCCTGTCCGCTAGCTCCACCTAAAGGCTGGTGAATCATCACTCTTGCATGCTTAAGGGCAGTTCTTTTCCCCGTAGTACCAGCTGTCAATAATACTGCTCCCATAGAAGCTGCCATACCAGTACAGATAGTAGCTACATCTGGATTGATGATTTGCATAGTATCATAAATACCTAATCCAGCATACACACTTCCACCTGGAGAGTTTACATAAATCTGAATGTCTTTGTTGGCATCTGCTGATTCTAAAAATAACAACTGTGCTTGAACCACATTAGCTATATAATCATCTATACCCGTTCCTAAAAATATGATTCTGTCAGCCATTAATCTAGAGAATACATCTACTTCTCTAAAGGGCATATTTCTTTCCTCAATTACTGTACGCGTCATGCCTTGTGGCCCATACATATGACTCATAACGTCATGTACTACGCTTGAAGTAATTCCATGATGCTTAACAGCGTATTTTTCGAATTCGTTTCTATTTGTCATTTCTGTGCGCTTATTTTTAAGTACCGAATTTACTTAATAATTTATCTCTTATTCGTAGGATTTAGTCTTTGTTTCTCATGAAAGTGTTAATAGATTCTAAACGCCTTTTTGTCTCCATTCAAAGATAACAACTCTCTGCTTTGCAATAAGTGACACGGTTTAACAATCAATTAGTTGCAGTTCTGTGTTTGTTGGTGATTGTAGCTTAGTAGACTATCCAGCATGTGGAAATGGTGTCTCGTAGTTTATAAGAGGATGACAGATTTGAAATAAAAGATAATCAAGAAAGTGAGGAGGCCGTTAACTCGCATTCGGATTGCTCAGGTGATGTGTTTAAAGTCATGATTGGCGATAGCGGAAAGCTAGGAGTAGGTTCGTATAAATAGGTGAATACCGGAAGCAACCAAAAATTACTTTATTTAAAGAGATGTTGTTGGCAGGCTTAACATTTATAATTGATTTTCCAAACTCCAAACCAGGATGGCTGAGCTTTTGTCGAAGTGCCACACTGAAATAATATCCTTCCCTCACCCATAAATTATCCCAATTCTCAAACTTATATCAACTCCGAAACCACTTCTTCCAATCAGCCTTTTATCTTTGTCGAACTATGTTAGAAGGAGATATCAAATATTCAGATGCTGAGAAACAACTCAGGTACGATTTAGCCTATTTAAAAATGGCATTCGTTTGGTCTAATCTGTCCAAGTGTCAGCGAAAAAAAGTAGGGGCATTAATCGTAAAAGATGGGATGATTATCTCAGATGGTTATAACGGCTGCCCTAGCGGTTTTCCTAACGCCTGTGAGGATGAAAAAGGAGATACTCATTGGTATGTACTGCACGCAGAAGCCAATGCCCTTACCAAGTTAGCCAAGAGCAGTAATAGTGCGAAAGAGGGCACGCTATATATTACACTGTCCCCATGTAGGGAATGCAGCAAACTCATTCTGCAAGCAGGAGTAAAAAGAGTAGTTTACGTGAGGAAATACAAGGATACCTCAGGTCTAGACTTTTTATTACAGACAGATATAGAAGTAGTGCATATTCCAAATGCGCTGGAGCAATTATCCGAGAATTAGAACTCTCCATTATTAAATTTATTGAATGTCAGAAAATAATACAGAAGGTAAACCAAGTAAAACTTTAGCGCTCATACCGCTATTTTTAGCTTTGGGGTTAATCGCAGGAGTGTTTATAGGAGAAAAAATCTCTGAAAAAGGGTCTTACAATTCAGGCACATTCTCTACAGATGACTCTAACCCTTCTAAGCTAGTAAACATAATAGAGTACATAGAAAAAAATTATGTAGACTCTGTGAGCAAAACTCAACTTATAGATAACGCGCTAGAATCAATTTTGGCAGATTTAGATCCACATTCTTCATATTCTTCTCCAGAGGAAACCAGAGCTAGCCGAGAGCAACTCCAAGGTTCTTTCCAGGGAATAGGCATAGAATTCATGATTCTCAGAGATTCATTGGTCGTATTAGACCCTATTCTAGACGGCCCTTCTATGAGAGCAGGGTTAAAGCCAGGAGATAGAATTATAGAAGTAGATGGAGGAGTAGTTACGGGAGATACGCTTACTAACGCGCTAGTGATGGGAATGCTAAAAGGGCCAGGCGGCACTAAAGTAGAATTAAAAATAGCTAGAAAATCAGAGCCGAATCCACTGTCTTTCCAGATAACCAGAGGCAGAATTCCTATCGAATCTGTGGTAAGCGATTACATGGTCGATACTAAAACGGGGTACGTGAAAGTCGTTCGTTTTGCTCAGAGCACCGCTAAGGATTTTAACTTGGCTTTACAGAGATTAGAAAATCAGGGAGCTTCACAGTTTGTAATAGATCTGCGTAGCAATGGTGGTGGATTCCTCTCCCAAGCCATAGCCATGAGCGAAGAGTTTTTAGAGCGCAACGATCTAATCGTTTTTACAGATGGGGTCCACCAGAGCAAAGAAGAAACCTTCGCCAGAAGAACAGGAAGCTACAAAGATTTCCCGCTGGCCGTACTTATCAATGAAAGCTCAGCCTCAGCAAGTGAAATCGTTTCGGGAGCGCTTCAAGATCACGACAGAGCATTAATTGTAGGAAGAAGATCATTCGGAAAAGGACTGGTTCAAAATGAGCTTCCATTACCAGATGAAAGCTCCATAAGACTTACCATAGCTAGGTATTATACGCCATCGGGCAGGTGCATACAGAAACCCTATGGAGATGATGTAGCTTATAATGATGATTATGAGAACAGGTATGATTCAGGAGAGTTATTTAGTAAGGACAGCATTAAGTATGCAGACACGCTAAAATATTATACAGCAGGAAATAGAGTAGTATACAGTGGCGGAGGAATCACACCAGACTTGTTTGAACCATTAGACACTAATTATTCGATAGCGCTATTAAATAGAGTTTCTTATAGTGGTCTGGTTAGAAGATTCTCCTTTGACAAAGCAGATTTGTCGAGAGTAAGGGTGAAAGAAAAACATCCTTCAGCCAATCTTTTCGTAGAAAGCTGGAGTATGACTGAGGCAGAATGGAGCAGTTTTGTGGATGAAATTAGAGGAGAAGACATTCCTTTTTCCGAGTTGGATTTGGCCACTTCTAGAAATGAATTAGAGCTTAGGTTAAAAGGACAAATAGGAAAATATATTTACGGTGATGAGGCACTTTATAGGGCCTACAATGAGAATGACCCGATGATGAAAACAGCATTGGATAACATAAATAAGCCCCTTTCTAGCTTAGAGTAGAGTCGAGGTAAATTAGGTTATACTTTAGTTAGGAATATTAAATACCTTTGCTACGCCTAAAAAGGTAAATTAACAGAATATAAACAGTTAAAACAGAATATTATGGCTTTCGAATTACCAGCATTACCATATGCTACAGATGCATTAGAACCGCATATAGATACTAAGACTATGGGTATTCACCATGGTAAACATCATAACGGATATACGTCTAAGCTTAATGCTGCTATAGAAGGAACTGATCTAGCAGGAAAGAGCATAGAAGATATTCTTAAGAATTTAGACATGAATAATGGAGCTGTTAGAAATAACGGTGGAGGTTATTTTAATCACTCTTTATTCTGGACGGTAATGTCACCTAATGGTGGTGGAGCTCCTGCTGGAGAATTGGCTTCTGCTATAGATGCAGCCTTCGGTTCTTTAGATGGACTAAAAGAAAAATTCAATGCTGCTGCAGGAACTAGATTTGGTTCAGGTTGGGCATGGTTATGCGCTAAAGCAGACGGTTCACTGGACGTTTGTTCTACTGCTAATCAAGATAATCCATTAATGCCCGGAGTAGGATGCGGAGGAGCACCTATCATGGGATTAGATGTTTGGGAACATGCTTATTACCTAAATTATCAAAACAGAAGACCTGATTACGTGTCAGCTTTCTGGAATGTGATTAATTGGGAGCAGGTAGCCGCTAATTACGCTGCTGCTAAGTAATCCCATATTTAAAATTATAAGAAGCCCTGCTCACACTGTGAGCAGGGCTTTTTTATGCGCTAGTAATTAGTCTAAAGTCTAGCGTCTGTTTCCTGAAATCTTAATTCTAAATTTTTACCAGTTAAAAACACGGTTTACTATCTTCGCTTTATGAGTTTAGAAGAAGAATTATTAGAATTAGCCATTAGAGAAGACATCGGAGATGGAGATCATTCTAGTCTTTCATGTATTCCTCATGATGCTATGGGGAAAGCTAGATTACTAATTAAGGAAGATGGAATTCTAGCAGGGCTGGAGGTAGCCGCAAGAGTTTTTAAGAGGTACGATGCTGATTTAGAGGTGGAAGTGCTTCTTAAAAATGGAGATGAAGTAAAGTGCGGAGATATAGGGTTATACGTATCTGGTAGAAAACAGAGCATCCTTTCTGCAGAAAGAGTAGTTCTTAACCTCATGCAGAGAATGAGTGGAATAGCTACGAACACTGCAAGAATAATGAAGCTCGTAGAAGGAACTTCAGTAAAGATATTAGATACACGTAAAACCACTCCTGGATTACGCTGGTATGAAAAGAAAGCTGTAGAAATAGGAGGAGGGACCAACCATAGATTCGGTCTGTATGATATGATTATGCTAAAGGACAATCATATAGACTATGCTGGAGGAATAGAGAAAGCTATTTCTAAAGCTCAATCCTATTTAAAAGAGAAAGGAAAAAATATCCCTATAGAAGTAGAAACTAGGAATATTGATGAGGTAAAAGAAGTACTCAAGTATGGTCCTGTAGACAGAATTATGCTCGATAACTTTACACCTGATGAAATAAGAGCAGCACTAAAAGTAATAGGCGGAGAGTGTGCTACAGAAGCCAGCGGTGGAATTACAGAAGAAACAGTAAGAAGTTACGCAGAAACAGGTGTAGATTATATCAGTATGGGAGCATTAACGCATAGTGTAAAGAGTCTAGATATTAGTCTAAAAGCTATAGAAATTTAAGCGTGTTAAATCTAGTAGAACGCATACAGGCTACTCGTCTCTATAAAAAATGGAGAATTCTATCGGAGAGGATAAAACCTATCGGCTTCGAGGGGTTAACGCTTTATGCGGTAGGTAATTTCTTTTTGGATGGTCTTAAACAAGGTGCGCTTACTACACGTGGAGCTGCCATAGCATTTCGATTGTTTCTGGCCTTTTTCCCGGCTATCTTGGTGATGCTCTCACTTATTCCTTTAGTTCCTGTAGTAGATTTTCAAGACAACTTATTTGCCGCTATAGAACAGGTCCTGCCTGGAGATACATTTGCTTTATTCGAACAGACCATAGCCGATTTAATTCTGAACAAGCACAATGAGGTGCTTTCTGCCTCGTTTTTAGTCGGTTTATTTTTTGCTAGTAACAGTATTAACGCCATTCTTAGTGGGTTTAATGGCTCTGTGAATCTAGAGAAGAAAGGAGGGTTGTTAAAAACCAGGTTATTCTCCTTGGGAGTCTTGTTTGTTATGGCAGTAGTGGTAGTAGTCTGTATGGCTCTAGTCACGCTGAGCGAATTGATTTTTGACTATGGTTTTGCCCGAGTAGACATGAATGAGGGCTTAGCACAGTTTTTAGTATCCTCGGTCCGTTATATTATTATTATAACTCTAATCTATAGTGTGGTCACGGTGCTTTACAATGTAGGGAACTTAGATATGAAAAAGTTTAAATTTTTCTCAGCTGGTGCCATGCTTACCACTATATTTTTCTTGATGACCACCATAGGGTTCGCCATTTATTTAAATAACTTTGGGAACTATAACGAGCTCTACGGTACACTTGGTACGCTTGTTGTTCTTTTGGTTTGGTTGGATTTTAACTGTTTAATTTTACTTTTAGGTTTTGAGTTAAATGCGAGTATTTCAAAAGCCACACTGCTATCTGATATTAAGTTAGAGCCTAAGATGGAAGCTTAACACAATTAGTAAAACAGAAAATAAAAAATGAAAAAAGTACTCTTTTTAAGCTTTTTGCTTTGCCACGCCATACTTCTCTCAGCTCAGTCTGTTACCGGGAAATGGAAAACCATAGATGATGAAACGGGTAAGCCTAAATCCATAGTAGAGGTATATGAACAGGACGGAAAGATCTGCGGAAAAATCATCCAGTTATTCAGAGCCCCTGATGAAAATCAAGACCCTACATGCAAAGAATGTAAGGGAGCTAAAAAAGGACAAAAGATTATAGGTATGGTAATTATGGAAGGCCTAGTTTGGGATGTCGATGAGTATGACGATGGAACGATTCTAGACCCTAATAATGGAAAAGTATATGATTGTAAAATCTGGTTAGAAGATGGAAAGATAATGGTGAGAGGGTATATCGGGCCTTTCTTTAGAACTCAAGAATGGGTGAAAGTTAACTAGAGGATTATAAAAAAAACAGATAGAAAAAGGCGCTCTTTAGGAGCGCCTTTTTTGATTTCCCTTAATGATTTTTACTGTTAGTAATTTGAAGTGGGAGGTGCTTGGGGAAGTTTAATTCCGCTTGATTAATTTTTGAGCCAGCTAGACGGATTTAACGGAGTTCCTCCTTTAGCATCTACTCTCCATACCTCTAAGTGAATTATAGTAGTAGAGCCTTGATCTAATACTATTCCTATAGACTCATTTAAAGCCACATTCTGGCCTTCTTTTACATTTACGGTAGCCAGGTTGGCGTATACTGTTTTATAGTTCCCATGGGTCACTATCACATTAAACCCAGCTCCTGGAATAGAGAATACAGAAGTAACCTTTCCAGCGAAGATGGTGTGTATAGAAGAGCCTGCATCTGTGGAGATATCTACTCCATTATTATAGGTGATTATTCCTTTTAACGAAGGGTGAGCATGTTCGCCAAACGTATTTGTGATTACTCCTCTGTTTACCGGCCATGCGAGGAAACCTTTATTCTTAATGAAGTTGTCTGATATTACCCTACCTTCAGGGGTAAGCGTAAAAGCACCATTGGATTTAGCTCTTTCTGCTGCTAGCTCTGCCTCTATAATTCGCTGAATAGCCTGATTTAGTTTTTTACGCTCTTTTTCGTGTTTTTGAACTTCGGCCTTTAAGGATTTCTCTTCCTTTTTTAAGCCATTTAAGGTCAGCTGTTGTTTGCTCTTGTCGGTGGCTAAGCTGCTTCTTTCCACTTCTTGAGTGGCTATTAGTTCTTCGCTTTGCTTTTTTATTTCTTTGAGCGTTGCAATTTTTTCTGTCAACTCTTGCTGTGCCATTTGAATAGACTTAGCCTGCTGTTTCCGCACTTCTGTGTACTGCTGCATATATTTCAGCCGCTTATAAGCGAGGTTAAAATCATCTGCTGCGAAAATGTACATAAGCTTGCTATAGCTGTTTTTATTCGTGTAAGCATGGTAAAGCATATCTCCATACTCCTCTTTTAAAGAAGAAATGTCATTTTCCATAACTGAGATTTGATTATTAATCTTGTTTATAGAAACATTGCTAGATTGAATATCTTGATTGTAATTGGAGATAAGCTGTTTTCTAAGAGAAATCTGTTTGTTGATTAACGCTAATTCGTTTTGAGTTTTTTTCTTAGAATTAGTCGTTTTTTTGATAAGTCCCTTGGTGTAAGAGATTTTTTCTTCTATGCGTTGACGTTGTTTTTCTAGTTCAGATTTATCTTGTGTACTCGATTGAGTTTGTGCTATAACTGCCGCAGCAGAGAGTATTATGCTAATAGTAATAGCGCCTTTCAAACTTTTCAGGAACATTGAACGTAACTTCATAGGGCTTGTCAAATTTTATTTTAGTAGTCTCCGCCTTTATCTCTTGAGACTGAAAAGGATCAGTGATTACTAAACGACTCAAAAATGGAAATAATTGTGATTCCTTTTCTTTATAGTCTTCATGAGTTATTTCCAATGTCCTGTTAGAATATAAATCGTTAAAAATAGTTTTAGTCAGCTTATAGGTTAAACCATCCAACCAATAGCGCTTTATAAGAAGGTCTTTCTCATCGGAACGGTTAAGGATTCTGTTTGTTCTTCTATCTGTAGTATCTGCAAAAATCGTATCTACATTAAAGTCCATTTCTCTTTCGTTGACTCCAGTAACGAGTTTAAGTTTACGGCTGTATTTCTGAACGAGCAGGTATTCTCTACCTTCTATATTTGACTTTAGTTTATCATCCTTTCTATTTAGCTCTACAGGTTCACCAGTTAGAATGTTTTGAATCATATCATAGTTGAAATCGCCTTCTAATTGATTGTTTATTCCCCTGAAGTCTCCCATGTAATAATGCTTATCTCCTGGGATTTTGCTGATGTATTTCACAGAGTCTCGGGTAATTATCACTTTTACTATCTCCACACCCAGAGCTGGACTGATAGATATAGCTATAACACTATCTTTTTTTATTCTTATAGTGGTTTTAAAAGATTTTTTTTCGTCTCCTATTCTTGCCTCTACTTTTGTTCTCATAGAAAGCCATTCGTAAGTTAATTCCGTTTTCTCTAACTTATTTAATAGTCCAGCAGGAGTCTTCCCTTTTAGTGGTTTACCGTTTTGTAACCTGCGGTCATTGCTACAGCCAACTAAGGCAGCAGCCATAATGATAGTCGCTAACAGGTATGTGAAGAACCTAAAACTATTTAGAGATGTATCTTTCATCAGCTATCTTGATTTCTATCAGATTAGAGGTCCCACCTGCGGCTTGAGCTTTTTCCCAGTAAGCTATGGCTTCTGGCATTTTCCCTAATTTGGCGTGAATGTCACCGGCTAGCTCTAGCGTGCTTCCAGTTCTATCTCCACCGTGATTTAGTGATTGCTGTATCCATTTCTGTGCCATTTCTAGCTCTTCATTTTGAAAAAGAAGAAAAGCATATGTATCTTCTAGCGTTGGATGATTAATGAGAAGAGCTATGGCTTCATTAATAAGAGTCTTGGCGTTCTCAGTACTTTGTCTTCTTTCTGCCAAGCAGTATGCATAATCGTTCTTTATGAAAGGGTCTTTAGCATTTTCTACTAAGGCTTTTTGAAAAACGTCATCTGATTTTTGAAAATTTCCTATTGAGTGATACGTATTGCCCAATTGAGAATTAAACTTGGCCTTTAATAGGTCGTTATTTATGACGAAACTTTTACCTGTCTCCAGAGAAGAAATAGCCTTATCAGCTTGTCCCAATTTAGCCAGTGCCATTCCTTCATAAAAATAAAACTCAGGTTGTAATGGGAATAGGAGTTGCGCATCTTGTCCAGTTTTTTTAAGATTTTCAAATTCTCCAGCTTTAACCTCTTTATTGATTACCGTTAACCAAAGATTTAAGTCATTAGGTTCTATTTCCAGAGCTTTCTTGTAGCTACTAATGGCTAAGGGGCTTAGTCCTTTGGTAGCTGCCAAATCACCAGATATCTTCCAGACATCAGCATTGGTAGGATGTGCGCTTTGAAGTTTAGAGATTAGTAAATCTGTATTCACCTTCACGTCTTTGAATTCGATGATAGAAACCAAGATCTGAAGCTTCGTGTTTACAGAGCTATTAGGGTCCGAAAATCCTTTTTCCAAGGCTTTGTTGCTCTGTTCAGTTTTTCCCTGGGCTGAATATATTTCTGCTAGGGCTAATTGAGTGTTGCCGTCATCTGGGTCTATTCGTATTATATTTTCGAATGCTTCTAAGCATTTGTCTGGTTGTCCAGTTTCATTATAATGAGTGGCTATGTTTCTCAAGTATGCCAGATTGTTAGGAGAGAAGTCACTAAGTTTAATTAGTTCATTAAGTCCACTGTCGGTATCACCTAGAGTTTTATATATGCCGTATTTCTCTCTTGTTAAGTCTTCATCGACTCCCATTATAGACTCTATTTCATTATAGGCTTGTAAAGCCGTTTTATAGTCTTCATTGTAGATGGCTAGGCTGGCTAGTTTATCTCTATAGTTTACATCATCTGGGTCTCTAGCAGCTATGCTTTTTAGGGTGGAAATTCCAGAGGAAAGGTCTCCAGTTTCTACTTCCATGTCAGCTTTTAATCGGGCGTACCATAGGTTATTAGGTGCCAGAGAAATTGCTTTTTTAATATGGTCTAAACCGCTGCCGAAATTTCCTTTGAGCGTATCTAGTTTAGCTAATTCATAATAAACGGCATCTTCTTGGTCGTCAAACTCCAGACAGGCTCGAAATTGTTCGTATGATTTTTCATAATTCTCAATGGATTTTTCCTTTTGAGCTTCGAAAAAAGTCAATTGAAACTTCTCTTGAGTGATGGCGGTTTTAGCAGTGTCTGAATTTCTTTTTTCAGCACCTTTATTCGCCTTGCAGGAGAATAAAACGAACCCGCTAAGTAGAGCGACTAATATGACTTTCGTATGTTCTTTCAAATTATTTGCCTTGTGTAGAGTAGTCTCCTATACTCACTTCTTTAATGTCATATTTGTAGTCTACGAAGTTACCTATCATAGAGTTATCAAAATTTGCGTTTCTTATAGTCGTGTGGGTTTGAATGATAGAGTTACTTATAACGGATCTTTCGATGTTTGAATTGTCACCTATACTTACATGAGGCCCTATGACGCTGTTTTCTATAACGGCATCTTTACCTATATAACATGGTGGAATAATTACCGAGTTTATGATTTTAGCGCTTGGGTCTACCAAGTCGTTATCTTTATTGTAATGCAGTACGCGCTGATTAGTTCTTACTGTAGCATTTTTATTTCCGCAGTCTAACCAGTCTAAAACAGCACCAGGAGAGAATTTCATTCCTTTCTCGGTCATGTTTTTTAACGCATCAGGTAATTGATACTCTCCGCCCTTGATTATTTTATTATCTATCAGGTACTGAAGTTCATTCTTTAGAATTTGACCATCTTTGAAATAATAGATCCCTATCATAGCTAAATCTGAGACAAACTCTTTAGGCTTCTCTATGAAATCAGTTATAACGGATTCATTATTTACTTTCACTACACCGAACTGCTCAGGGTTACTTATTTTCTGTACCCACAGAATTCCATCTTTAGACTCATCAAGTTTGAAGTCGGCTCTAAATAAAGTGTCGGCAAATGCCACTATCACATGACCATCTAAACATTCTTGAGCGCACAGAATAGCATGAGCAGTTCCTAAAGCTTCTTCTTGATGGAATATCTTTCCTACAGCACCTAGGTTGGCTGCTATCTCTTTCAGGTCATTTTCTATTTCTGTCCCGAAATCACCAATTATGAAACCTATTTCTGTGATCGGTTCATGACTAATTTCAGCAATATCTTCAACTAACCGTTGTACTATAGATTTACCAGCTATAGGTAATAGTGGTTTAGGGGTTGTTAGTGTGTGGGGCCTCATTCGTTTCCCCATACCTGCCATTGGTACTATTATTTTCATCTTTCTAAGGTCGTTATTGTTTTCCTGTACTTCCGAATCCGCCTTCTCCTCTATCCGTAGAAAGTAATTCTTCCGTAGTTTCCCATTCTACTCTTTCGTATTTCGCGAGCACCAGTTGTGCCACTCTCTCGCCATCATTAACAGTAAAAGCTACTTTGGATAAGTTGATAAGGAGAACTTTTATCTCTCCTCTATAATCTGCGTCTATGGTTCCTGGAGAATTCAGTACAGTTAATCCATGCTTATAAGCTAGCCCACTTCTAGGTCTTATCTGTGCTTCAGTTCCTTCAGGAAAAGCCGCGTACAACCCTGTAGGGATGAGTGCTCTTTCCAATGGCTGAAGCTTTATAGAGGCCTCTATGTTTGCTCTTAAGTCCATGCCTGCGCTATTCACAGTTTCATGCTGAGGTAGCGGATGTTTCCCTTTATTTATTACTTGAACGTTCATCTATTTCCCGGTAAATACGGGCTTTCTTTTTTCTATAAATGCTGAAGTTCCTTCCCTGAAATCTTCAGTTCCGAAGCATTTGCCAAATTCTGAGATTTCTGTATCGAAACCATTCACTCCATCTTTAAATCCAGCATTCACTGATTTTATAGCGTGGCTAATCGCTTTAGGTGAATTCCTAGAGATACGAGTAGCCATTTTTTGGCAAGTCGCCAATAGTTCTGATTGAGGAACTACATGGTTTACCAAGCCTATTCTGTGAGCATCTTCAGCCGAAATCATTCCTGCTGTGAATATCAGTTCATTTGCTCTTCCTTTTCCTACTAATTGAGCCAGTCTTTGCGTTCCTCCATAACCAGGAATTACTCCTAAGCTTACTTCTGGTAAGCCCATTTTAGCATTGTCGCTAGCTACTCTAATGTGAGCACTCATAGCTAACTCCAACCCACCGCCTAAAGCGAATCCATTTACAGCGGCTATAACAGGTGTAGATAGATTTTCTAACTTATCAAAAAGTTTTTCGTGTCCTTCTTTACTCAGGGCAGCACCTTGGTCTATATTAAAATCAGAAAACTCCTTAATGTCTGCTCCTGCTACGAAGGCTTTCTCTCCAGAGCCGGTTAGGATAATTGCTTTTATCTGTGTGTCTACTTCTGATTTATCCAGTAAATCAGAGAGTTCATTGATGGTAGACTTGTTTAGCGCATTGAGCTGGTTAGGGCGATTTATTGTTATGATTCTAACTCCTTCCCCGTCTTTGAATAAGATATTCTCCACTAGTAAAATTGTTTTTATTGCTACGCAAAGGTAATGGAAGTTCTAAGAAAATTAGAAGGTACGAGAAGGAATGGTCAATGCCGTACAGTTATTTTGTGCTAATCATACGGATGGGTGCTTTTGTGAATCGAAACTGTTCACGTTTTCCTGTTAACTGTTAGAGCTTTCATGGAAAGTAATCATCTACATACGAAGTAACTTTAAGCGCTAGAATGAAAGTAATAGTAGCTGTAATGTTAATAGCCATCTGTGGTTATATGGGTCATGAGATTTGGAATTCTCAGAAGGAAGGTCTTAGAAAGGAGTTGGTTTTAAATGAAGATTATTTGGCAGGTGCTGATGATGTGGTTTGCTGGAAGCCGCTAAGCTCTTCCCTTAATTTGTCTGAACTTCCACATTGGAATAGTTTGTCTCAGCCCTCAGGAATCGGCAGGTTTGTGGAAACGCTGAATAAAGAGTTCTCTAAATCGGGGTTAGCTGAGGATATAATGGTGAAGATATTCTTGATAGATAAGTCATTCATGGCTGTTCTCAGTGGTAGCTCTGAGGTGATAGAGAGCCTGACTAAAGGAGTCTTTAATGTTTCTGCTATTCCAGAAAGTATGGAGCTTGTTAATGCGGATTTAAGAGGGAGATATGCGCTCGGCAGATTGCTTGTTTCGCCTTCTTTAGAAATAATGGCTTCCGTGTTGGCTAAAACTGAAAGTCAAGTGTCGCTTAATCTCGATGAGTCTTCAGAGCTCTCGTGGTACTCTAAATCTAATGCAGCTAAGTGGTTTACTTATGATGAAATAGGAGCTACAGGGACTTCACATGTTAGATTTAAAAAACGCAAAGGGTTTGTTTATGGATACGGCTTTATTCAGGATTCTTTGGTAAGTCCAGAGTCTGTAGATATCAATTATAGTATATGGGATTTCCAACTTCCGGGTAAACCTAGCAAGTTTAAAATAGAACAGTTTCCCATAAGAGCTTTGGATGCAGAAACCATAGAGGCTGCAGAAGTAGAGTGTGACTGTGATGCTAGAATAGCGTGGAAATCATGGAATACGAATCAAGTTTACTTGTTTAATCAGAATGGAATAGCGTTTTATGGGTTGCATTGTTTGGAGGGGTTTCCGGCTCGAACAGGACTTTATCCTTTCATAGCTGATATGGATGAGATGTATAAAGGATACCAGTTAAGAAGCTTAATCTCTGGGAATGGGGTTGGCGGTTTATATGCAGATATGTTTGGGCGGGAGGTAAGTTGTTTTATAGATATAGAAGAACAGGTGTTTTTCTTTTCTTCTCGAGGAAAAGCCAAGACATTTATTAATGGAATTCAGAATTCATCGTTTAATGATATCATAGCACCTGAAATACAGGAGTTCCTATTGCTCAGCCCTAATTATACGGCTTACTCATCATCTGCAGAAGGAAATATTCCTATTGTTTATCAGTTCGAAAAACAAGATAAGGGCAGGTACTATCATGCCTTATGGAAGACAAATGAAAGTGAAGAGTTTAAGATAAAGAGTGAGAATGTTGAGGAGCAGGTGGCTGGAGCTGGAGCATCCACTAAGTGGGAGAAACAAACGAGCGGAAAGGTTACACAGGCTCCGTTTGTCTTTACTAATCACTATACCAAGGAGAAAGAAATAGTTATTGTATCAGATCACTCTAAGATTATTCTGTTAAATAGCGCAGGTAAAGAGCTCTGGAGTAGAGAGCTTCCCGAGAGGATAATAGGCGAGTTACATCAGGTTGACCTCTTTAGAAACAATAAGTTTCAGTTAGTCTTCTCAACTAAAAATTATCTAATAGCGCTAGACAGAAATGGAAAAGATGTAGAAAATTTCCCTGTAAAATTTAGCTCACCGACTAGCGCAGCAGTGAGTGTTATGGATTATGATGGAAAAAGAAAATACAGACTTCTAGTGCCATTAGAGGATGGGTCATTGAAAAATTACAATGGTGATGGTAAAGAAGTAAATGGTTGGAAACACAAAGCAGAAGAATCTCCTATAGTATCTTCTGTTCAGCATCTAATAATAGGTAGAAGGGATTATCTCATAGCGGCTAAGAAAAATGGAGAAATAGCTATTTATAAGAGAGATGGAAAACTCAGATACACCCAGGAGTTAAAGCTATCAAACTATGATGGAAAGGAAATTTCTATGCTACCATCCAAGTCTATAGAAGAGGTGAGATTAATCTATGAAGATGCTGCAGGAGATTTAATTCAATCTAAACTGTCGCTAGACCAAAATGAAGGCGAAAATTTAGGTTTGGCTAGCGCAGAAAAAAGTGTAATTTATAATCTAGTAGATGGGAGTAGTCCCGATTTCTTGATGTCAAAAGGTGCGCGCCTATCTTTATATAGTGAGAAGTATGCGCTTAAGTTTTCAGTTGATTTTGATTCTGTGTTAACTGGAGCGTTGCAATGTTTTTCTCTCAATAACAAAAAATACATAGTAGTAAATGAAGGGTCCAATATTTACCTTTTAAATACTCGGGGAGAATCGTACCCTGGGTTTCCTGTTTATGGAGGAGGCAGGTCAGCGTTGACAGACTTAGATGAAAATGGGACATTAGAATTAATTACATCAGATGCTCAAGGGTTGGTTATTTGTTACGAATTAAAGTAAGACTGACCCTTCAATAGACCTCATGAACTAGTCCCGTTTGGGTTTATATAGGTCTCTAAAAGTACTTTCTTTACGCTTAGGGTGAATTCTAAAGAAATTGATTAGTAGTTAGATAGAGTGTTGTTAATAGCCGTTGAATTGATTTTCAGTGGCTATTTTATTGTGTTTATGCGGTATAAACCGTAAGTTTCCCCGATGTAAATGCTTTTAATTTCGATTAAAGTGAAAAAAAACTAGATTAAATACATTTCTCACACCTGGTTAGTGTATCTTTGTCACCGAAAACCATGTTTGTCCCCGAAAACCATGAGGCGGTATGTCTAAATATCTGTATTCTCATTAGTGCTTGCCAAATAAACAAATTCGTATAACTTAATTAATAAACATGAAAAACTTTAAATTTAAAAATGACTTGGATTGCCGTAATAGCAATTCTATCTCAGCATTGGGAGGCATATGGAAAACCTTTTCCTTGCTTCTATTTGTTTTGTTAACCGCTTTTATGGGTAACGCACAAGAACTTACACCTATTAACGATTTATGTGCAGATGCACTTCCAATAGCATGTGGGGAAACGTTAAGTGGATCAACGGAAAATTCTACTACCACTGGATTTCCTGGAGGATGCTCGCAGGATTTTTCAACAGGAGGTAACGGGATTTGGTTTACAGTAGAAGGAACTGGAGGACAGTTGCTTTTATCTACTTGTCTGCCAGGAACAGAGTACGATTCGTATTTAACGTTATTCTCTGGAGAATGTGGAGACTTAACGTGTCTTGATGGTAATGATGATCCTGCTTATGAAAATGGGTTATGGGATGGTGATCTAAACGACTATTATTTAATTGACGAAAATAATGGTGGTGAAGTTCCTGTATGTGATTTAGGAGAGGATTCAAGCCTTCTGGCGATACTTTCATGGGATTCAGAATATGGCGTTGAATATCACGTTTACTTATCTGGATATCAAAGTGATAGTGGTAACTTCGATTTTTCTATCACGTGTAACGGAGTTTGCGAACCTTCTTTAGTATTAGAATGTCCTTCTAATACAGAAGTGGCTTGTGGAGAATCTACAGATGCTTCTTTCACTGGACAGCCTACTACTGAAACTTCTGAATGT
>MDTF01004800.1_pt1 | contig 30180 bp, 24 predicted proteins | sample 811191 | NCBI WGS metagenome assembly MDTF01 (sample SAMN05326649, study PRJNA326480) | marine metagenome | isolation source: seawater | place: Southern Ocean | collected 2011 | reverse complement strand
AGTCTCCTGGGTTAACTGCTTGAGCTTAAGTGTGAATTTAAGCCTAGAGAAATGACTTCTTTAATGACAGAACCCGGCTTACAGACTATCTGGCACTTCTTAAAATATAAAAAAATGTTCTATTTTTGTACTTATTTGTAAATAAACTAATATATTGACTATTTTTTTAAAACCCATACTATCCCAAATAATCCCAAAACAGAGGGTGATTTGAAAAAGTTTATTAAAAAAAAAATTTTAAAAAACAATGTTTATATCGAGTTTCGAGAACAAATTAGACAAAAAGGGAAGGGTTTCAGTGCCAGCTACTTTTAGATCTTATTTAAGCTCAATGGGCTATAATAGTTTTATAAGCTATCCCTCGTTTAATCACTTAGCCCTAGAAGCATGTTCACAAGATAGAATTGAAAAACTGTCTAAAACAATAGATTCCTTAAATCCCTTCGAAGAAAAAAGAGACTATTTTGCAACTTCTGTTTTATCGGAAAGTGTAAATTTACAATTTGATACTGAGGGTAGAATCTCATTAACAAAAAAATTATTAAGCCATGCTAAAATAAAAAATGATATTTTATTTGTTGGCCTTGGAAAAACCTTTCAAATTTGGGAGCCAAAATTATTTGAAAAATTTAAAATAGTAGCAAGAAAAAAAGCCTATCAAAATAGATCTAACTTAAAATGGGAAAACAAACAGAAAATGGAGGAAGCATGAGTATAAATATTGGTGGAGGAGAATTAAAAGAATTAAAACCAAGAATATTAGTTTTAGGAGTTGGTGGAGCTGGAGGAAACGCTGTAAATGCAATGATTGATGCAGGAATGCAAGGTGTTGAATTTGTAGCTATTAATACAGACGCACAAGATTTAAAAATGAGCAAAGCTGATTGCAAAATTCAGATAGGAATGAATTTAACGAAGGGTTTAGGTGCAGGAGCAAAGCATGATATCGGCCAAGCAGCAGCTGATGAATCGATGAATGAAATAGTTAGTTATTTACAAGGAAGCAACATGGTTTTTATTACTGCTGGTATGGGTGGTGGAACTGGAACAGGTGCTGCACATGTAATAGCAAGAGCTGCTAAAGAGTTAAATATTTTAACAGTAGGTGTAACAACACTTCCTTTTTCATATGAAGGACCAAAAAGAATGAGAAGAGCTATGGCCGGTCTTGAAGAATTGAAAAAACATTTAGATACAGTAATTGTTGTACCAAATCAAAACCTTTTTAAAATAGCTAGTGAAACAACAACATTTAAAAATGCTTTTACATTATCTAATGACGTTCTAAAACACGGCGTACAAAGTGTTACAGATTTAATGGTTAGACCAGGAATGATAAATCTTGATTTTGCTGATGTTGAAACTGTAATGAGCTCAATGGGTAAAGCCATGATGGGCACAGGTGAAGCTGAAGGAGAAAATAGATCTATGGTAGCAACAGAGATGGCTTTAAACAATCCACTTATTGATGACTATTCATTAAAGGGAGCGAAAGGATTGTTAGTAAACATTACAGGAGGTGATGATCTGACTTTATTTGAGGTTGAAGAGTCAGTTAATAAGATAAGAGCTGAAGTTGACCCAGAAGCAGAACTAATTTTCGGTGCAATAGAAGACTTGAATATTAATGGTAAAATTAGGGTTTCCATTGTTGCTACAGCATTAGATGGGCAGCAGCCTGAAACAAAAACAGTATTGAATATGGTTAACAGAATACAAAATAGAAACGCAGGATATTCTGAAAGTTTATTTTCAAAAGGCGCTCATACTGAAAATAATACATTCAATTCAATAAATGGGGCAACGGCTCTTAAACTTGACGAAAGATTTGAGACAACAGAAAATCCTGAAAGTTTAATATCTCCCCTAGAAGAAAATACAACTAATAAGTTATCAAATGAAGACATGGCCTCAGGCATTTCCATTGAAAGTGCGGCTTATATAGAAAATAATAGTATAGAACCTATATTTAACGAACCAATGGGAACAGAAAATATAACAGAATTAGAAAGCAATCCAGAACTAGCAACTGCTGAAAACAGAGAAGAGGAGTACACGCCTCAACTTTTTTCAAACGAAAAAAATGATACTTTGCAAGATGAGAATGGTGAAAATATTGAAAATCAAAAACTTTTTGATCATGACGTTAATGATGAAGAAGATTTTGAAATTCCAGCTTTTTTAAGAAAACAAAATTTTTAATGCAAGGTTATATAAAAAATGTCTTCAATAAAATCATCATTGGATTTATCCCATTATCCAGTGATGGTGAATGAGGTTATTAAGATTTGTGACCCAAAGAAAGAAAATAATTTTATTGATTGTACTTTTGGCGGTGGCGGTTACACAAAAGAATTATTAAAATTTCCAAACACTAAAGTAATTGCTTTAGATAGAGATAAAGATGCAAAAATCAGATCTGAGATATTAAGCAATAAGTATCAAGAAAGATTTACTTTTTATAATGAAAAATTTAGTCGTTTAGAAAATATTATAAATAAAGATAGTAAAGCAGATGCTGTAATATTTGATTTGGGCTTATCATCGTTTCAGCTTTTAGATATGTCTAGAGGGTTCTCATTTAAATCTAAAGAAAAAATAGACATGAATATGGGTTTATCATCAATTTCAGCGGAAGAGATTTTGAATAACAGTGATGAAAACAGCTTGAAGTCAATAATTAAAGTACTAGGTGAGGAAAAAGAGGCATCGAGAATTGTTAAAAATATAATTAGAGTAAGACAAGAAAAAAAAATCACAACAGTTTCTGAATTAGTTGAAATAATAGAAAAAAGTAAAAAGAAAAATTATGCAAAAAAAATAAATGTATGTACAAAAACCTTTCAAGCTTTGAGAATATTTGTAAATAAAGAGACAACAGAATTGATAGAGGGAATAATTCAAGCTACTAAATTAGTAAAATCTGGTGGCAAAATTATAATTATTAGCTTTCACTCTATAGAAGACAAAATTATAAAATTTTATTTTAAAAATTATTCAAAAAATAAGTCAAACCCATCACGATATTTTCCAGTAGAAAAAAATAATAGGCTTATTTTTTTTGAAGATTATAGAAATAATTTTTTAACAGCTTCTAGAGAAGAGTTAATAAAGAATCCACCATCAAGATCTGCGAAATTAAGATTTGCAATTAGAAATGGTTCTAATTTTGAAGAACCAAAAGAATTTAGAATAAAATTTAAAAGATATTTAGACCTGGAGGGAATGAGTGTTAAATAATAAATTACTAATGTCTTTGACTATATTTTCATTATTAATGGTTTTAACCTCAATCATTAAAACTGAAACACGAAAAATTGAAAAAAGCATTCTTTTTTTTGAAAAAAATATTGCTTTAATGCAAAATAATTTATATGAAGCACAGTTAGATTATTATTACCTATCTTCACCAGAATCAATTTATAAAAAAATTCAAACATATAGTGATCAAGAATATGAAAGCATTAAACTCTCTGCAGTTTACTCCAGTATTGATCATTTTTTAAAAGAACAAAAAAAAATATCAAAATCTTTTTTAAATGAAAAAAAAATTCAGAAATAATAAATTTATAAATTCTGATCAAAAAAGCTTCTTTTTTGAAGATTATGTAGAAACTAATCAGAAGCAAAAAAAAAAACTTAAATCTTCAATTTCAGAAGATAGAATATATATTCTTTTTTTCTTTTTTTTATCTCTAATAACAATCTTTACTATTAAAGTTTTTTTTATTTCAATTCAAGAACCTGAGAACATATCTAACAAAAAAAGAAACTTAAATTTCTTACCTGTAAGAAGGGATATTGTTGATAGAAATGACATATTGATCTCAAGAAATATAAAAGCATACCATGCCGGTGTCTATCCAAATTTAATTAAAGATAAAAAAAAATTTTTGCTGAATATTAAATATAATTTTCCAGGAATTTCACAAACATATCTTAAGAGTAACCTAGAAAAAAATAAATTTTTCTATCTTAAAAAAAGGCTTACAGATGTACAGAAAACTAAGTTTTGGCAAATGGGTGAAAAAGGCATTAGTTTCGAGTCTTATCAAACACGCATATACCCACATGCAGATTTATATAGCCATATTCTAGGACAAATAGATGATAATAATTATGGAGTATCTGGAGTAGAAAAATATTTTGACAATGAGTTAACAAATGTAAAAAAAATAAAAGAACCTTTAAAATTAACTTTAGATACAAATATTCAATATTTAATAAAAAAAGAACTATTAAAATCTATTGATGATTTTAGAGCGCTAGGGGCAGCGGCTCTTCTTATGGATTCTAATACAGGAGAAGTTTTATCATTAATTTCATTGCCTGATTATAATATAAATTTGAGAAATGATATTAGCAGTCACAATTATACGAATAAAATCACCAAAGGAATATTCGAACTGGGATCAGTTTTTAAAACATTTACAATTGCCTTGGCTTTAGATGAAAATATAATAAATCCAAAAACAATAATTAATAATATACCAAATAAGATTAAATGTTCTAAATATTCAATTTCAGATATTAAAGTTTTTCCAACCAGTATGTCTGCAGAAGATATTTTAATAAGATCATCAAATATTGGAACTTTAACAATAGCTAAAAAAATTGGAAAAGAAAAATATAAAAAATTTATTAATAAATTAAAACTTCTTCAAACACCAAAATTTGAATTAGATGAAGTCGGAACACCTTTAGATTTTAAATGGAATAAATGTAAGCTTGAAACCATATCTTATGGCCATGGAATAACAACAACACCTCTCCAAGCTGCTGCTGCATACGCCACCATAACAAATGGAGGATATACTACACGGCCCACTTTAAGAAAAGTCTCTTCAAATTTTAATATTAAAGATAATGAACAAATTATATCTGCTAAAACAAGTCAGGAAATAAATTCTATTTTAAGAAAAGTTGTAACTGACAAAAGGGGCACTGCAAGTTTGGCAAATATCTTTGGATATGAAGTTGGAGGAAAAACAGGAACAGCTCAAAAATATAACAGACCTAAAGAAAATATTAACACTTTTATATCTATATTTCCTACACATAAGCCTAAATATGTTTTATTAGTAATGCTCGACGATCCTAAGCCTGCAAAGCATTTAGTCTACAATTATAGAGGGCAATATATAAAAGTTAATAGAAATGAAGCAGGATGGAATTCTGTTTATGTTGCCGGCAAAATAATAGAAAAAATTGGACCTATTTTAGCCATAAATAACGAAGAGGTTTACAGAGCACATGTTGTTAAAAAACTTAATTAACATCCCATTAAAAAAAGCTAATGAAATTGAAATTAAAGATTTAGCTTTAGATAGCCGTAAAGTAAAAAGTGGAGATCTTTTTTTTGCTTTAAAAGGAAGCAAACAAAATGGAAATAAATTTATAAAGCATGCGATTAAAAGGGGCGCTAGAGCAATTATTTGTAGTAAAAAAAATGGAATAAGAAAAACAAAGATACCTATTATAAAAGTTAAAAATGTAAGAGAAGATTTAGCAAATGCATGTAAAAAATTTTATAAAAAAAAGCCAAAAAATATAATAGCTGTAACAGGAACAAATGGAAAAAGTTCTGTCGTAAATTTTTATCATCAAATTTTGTTACTTAATAAAATTTCTGTGGCTTCCATAGGTACGCTAGGAATTAAAAAAAACCATAAAGTAAAAATTTCAAAATTAACTAGTCCAGATATAATTTCACTACATAAAGAACTTGAAAATATAAAAAATGATAAAATTGACAACGTTATTCTCGAGGCATCAAGCCATGGATTACATCAGGGTAGACTGGGTGGAATAAATTTTAAAGCTGGTATATTTACAAATTTTAGCCAAGATCATTTAGATTATCACAAAACGATGAAAAAGTATTTTTCCGCAAAACAAATTCTTTTTTCAAAATTATTAAATAAAAATAAGTACGTAATTACAGACCGTCAAAATAAAGAATTTAAAATAATTCAAGAAATAGCAAAGAAAAAAAAGCTAAAAATTATAACAATTGATAATAAATTTAGCACACTTAAGGACCAGTCGATCAAATTAATAGGATCCTTTCAACTTAAAAATTTATCAATGGCAATATTGGCTTGTAAAATATGCGGCCTAAGTAAAAAAAGTATAAATAAAAAACTTAAAAAAATTAAAACTGCAAACGGAAGATTGGAATTAATTAAGACACTACCAAATAAAACAAAAGTTTTTATAGATTACGCACATACACCGGATGCCTTAAGTGTTGCTATTCAATCTTTAAAAAAACATTTTAACAAGAAGGTGACTTTAGTCTTTGGTTGTGGTGGAGAGAGAGATAGCAAAAAAAGACCTTTAATGGCAAAAATTGCAAGAAATTTATGTGATAAAATTTATGTTACTGACGATAATCCAAGAAATGAAAATGCAAAAAAAATCAGAAAATCAATTACTAGATATTTAAAAGGAAAAAATTATAAAGATATTGGTAATCGGAGAGAGGCAATACGAGTAGCTTTAAACAATTCAGAACCAGAAGAAATAATCTTAATTGCAGGTAAAGGGCATGAAACTTCACAAGATTATGGAAAAAAGATTCTAAACATGTCTGATAAAGATTTAATAAAAAGAACAAAAACAAATAAAATTTTTTTTACTAAAAAATTAATTGATAATTATTATAATTCTAATAATTTAAAAAAAGTTTTAAATAAAAGAAATTTATATAAATATCATGGGGTGACAATTAATTCTAAAGAGGTTAAAAGTGGCAATTTATTTGTTGCTATTAAAGGTAATCATAATGATGGTCATGAATTTATTGATCAAGCAATAAGAAATGGAGCTAATTATTGTGTAACTTCGAAAAAAACAAAAATAAAAAGAAAGAAAAAAATAATTAAATATTCCAATACTTTTAATTTTTTATATAAATTAGCAGAAGAAAAAAGAAAAACTTCTGAGGCAAAAATTATTGCAATAACAGGAAGTGCGGGGAAAACCTCTGTAAAAAATATTTTAGGAAATTTGTTGAGTGCTTATGATAATACTTATTTTTCCCCTAGATCTTTTAATAATCATTTTGGAGTTCCTTTAAGCTTATGTAATTTAGATAAAAATTTTAAATACGGTATATTTGAAATCGGAATGAGCAACCCTGGTGAAATAAATAAGTTATCTAAATTAGTTCGTCCAGATATAGGCGTAATAACCAATGTAGCAGAAGCGCATATAGAAAACTTTAAAAATTTAAAGGGAATAGCAAAAGCTAAATCTGAAATTATTAATAATATTAACCCTGGCGGGCATATTGTTCTTAACCACGATGATAAGTTTTATTCTTATTTAAAAAATATAGCTGCAAAAAATAATATTAATGTAGTCTCATTTGGGAAAAATTTTCAATCAAATATTCAACTTATTAATGTTAAAAAATTCAAAAATAAATTTTTAACTACCATAAAGATATTCGGCAAAAAAATTACAATAGAGTCAAATAACTTAAATACTTACAATATTCTATCTTCGCTCGCGGTTATTAAGATTTTAAATTTAGAAATTAAAAAAACTTTAAAAATTTTTAAATCTTTGAAGCCATCTAAAGGTAGGGGCAGAATTTATAAAGTAAAAAGATATAAAACAAACTTCATGCTCGTGGATGAGAGTTATAATGCTAATCCTTTATCGGTTAAAAATGCACTTAAAAATTTATCAAATATTAAGAAAAAAAATTTTAAAAAGTATGTTTTGTTGGGTGATATGCTCGAACTTGGATATAAGTCAAATTTATACCATAAAAATTTGTCAAAACTCATTAATAATACTGATATTGATAAAGTTTTCGTATATGGAAATAAAATATTAGATACATTCAGGCATACAAAAAAAATGAAACAAGGAAGTATTTTAAAAGATAAAAAAAATTTTGATGAGGTGTTTTCAAAATTAATCAAAAAAAATGATTATTTAATGATTAAAGGGTCTAATGCTACTGATTTAAATAAAATTTCTAACACAATTATTAAAGGTGCAAGAAATGTTATTTAGTTTTTTAACTTCACTTATAGATAGCTACTCGTTTTTAAACGTTTTTAAATATCTTACTTTTAGAACAGGACTTTCGGTTGTTACGTCACTTATAATCGTTTTTTTGATTGGAAGCCCTTTAATAAAAATTTTTTCTAAAAATCACATCACTGGTCCTATCAGACAAGACGGACCAATAGATCACATTATTAAAAAATCTGGAACACCAACGATGGGAGGAATTATTATTATTATTGGAATAATTTCTAGTACACTTCTTTGGGCTGACCTAACAAATATATTTATATGGACCTTAATTTTTGTATCTCTAAGTCTTGGTATACTAGGATTTATTGACGATTTATTGAAAATTAAATTAAAAAATTCAAGAGGACTAAATTCTAAATTAAAATTCCTGGGTCAATTTATAATTGGAGTAATAACTTTAATAATTTTGATAAAGTATTCTAACCATGAATATTTGTATAATTTATATTTTCCTTTTTTTAAAAATTTAATTTTACAAATGGGATTATTTTTTATTCCATTTGCCTTATTTGTAATTATAGGATCATCTAATGCAGTTAATTTAACCGATGGATTAGATGGTCTTGCAACTGTCCCCGTGATGTTGGTTGCTCTATCATTTACCCTTATAAGTTATGTAGTTGGCAATACGATTTTTTCTGATTATCTGAAATTGCAGTACATACCGGACGTTGGAGAAATTTCAATATTCTGCGGATCAATAGTAGGATCGTGTTTGGGATTTCTATGGTACAACGCGCCGCCTGCAAAAATATTCATGGGGGATACAGGATCTTTATCGCTTGGAGGATCACTGGCGGCTGTAGCAATTATTGTAAAACATGAAATTGTTTTAGCAATTATTGGCGGACTATTTGTGTTGGAAACTGTATCTGTAATTATTCAGGTAATATCTTTTAAACTTACCGGAAAAAGAGTTTTTAGGATGGCTCCGATTCATCATCACTTTGAAAAAAAGGGTTGGGCAGAATCAACGATAGTGATTAGGTTCTGGATCATTTCTATCATTTTAGCCCTAATAGGGTTGGCTACTTTAAAATTACGTTAACAATGAATTCGTCAAAAATATTAAGCAAAAAAAGTTTTGCAATATATGGACTTGGATCCACTGGAATATCCGTAGTTAATTATTTTAAAAAAAATAAGTTTAGAAATTTCAGGGCTTGGGACGATAAAAAAAAAATAAAAAATATAAATTGTAAAAAAGAAATATTTATAAAATCACTTGAAAAATCTGATTTTATTGTAGTTAGTCCCGGAATAAATATTAACAAATCTTTACTAAAAAAATATTTAGTAAAAAATAGTCAAAAAATTATTACTGATTTAGACTTATATTACATGATGAACTCAAACACTAAATCAATTGTAGTGACAGGTACAAATGGCAAATCAACAACATGTAAGATTATTGAGCATTTATTAAGAAAAAATAAATTTGATGTAAAACTAGGAGGAAATATTGGAAAACCTATTTTAGAACTAAATATAAAAAAAACAACAATTGTTATTATTGAAGCTTCATCTTTCCAACTGGCATATTCAAAATTTATCAAACCTACATACAGTATAATACTAAATATAACTAAAGATCATTTAGACTGGCATGGTAATATGAAAAATTATTTGAATGCTAAATTTAAAATATTTTCACTTCAAGATAATAAAGAGCATGCATTTCTAAAAGATAAAAATATTATTAAAATTTTTAAGAGAAAAAATTTTTCAAGTAAATTAAAAACTGTAAACATTAATTCATATAATAGTGTTAAAATAAAAATAAAAAATAGCTATTTACAATCGCAAGCAAATTTAGAAAATATGAGTTTCGTTTATGAGTTGTCAAAATCTTTGAAAATTAATAAAAGTAATTTTATTAAATCATGTAATTCATTCAAAGGATTGCCACATAGACATGAAATATTCTATAAGAAAAAAAATATAATTTTTATTAATGATTCTAAAGCTACAAGTTTTGAAGCTTGTAAATTTGCATTAATGAACAATAAAAATATTTTTTGGATAGTAGGTGGTATGCCTAAACTTTCAGACAAATTTTATTTAAAAAAATTTAAAAATAGTATTATTAAATCTTTTATAATTGGAAAAAATACTAATTTCTTTAAAAGTCAGTTAAAAAATAAAATTGATTATAAGGTCACAAAAACTATTAAAAAATCACTTTTAACAATATTTGATATATTAAAAAATAAACATGAGAAAATTATAACAGTTTTATTGTGTCCAGCTAGCGCATCTTATGATCAGTATAAAAATTTTGAGGAACGTGGCAATGAATTTAAAAAATTGGTAAAATTATATGCAGGAAAATATATTTAAAGATAAATTTGATATTTATTGGAGAAATGTAGATAAAAAAATCTTATTTAGTTTTACATTATTATTTATGTTCGGTCTTTTTTTTTCTTTTTCATCAACTTCTTCACTTGCGGGTGAAAGACTCGATAAGGACTATTATTATTTTTTTTCTAAACATTTAATTTTCGTAATCTCTTCTTTATTTTTAATGTTTATTATTTCTTTTATAGAATTTGATTTACTAAAAAAAATAATTGTTCCAATTTTTATAATACTTTTAATTTCTTTAATCCTCGTTCCTTTAATTGGTGTAGAGGTCAAAGGTTCAAAAAGGTGGCTAAACTTATATTTTTTTCGTTTGCAGCCTATTGAGTTAGTTAAACCATTTTTTATATTATTAACTGCTAAAATATTAACAGCAGATAATTTAAAAACTTCAAATTCATCTTACTTTTTTAGTTTTTTAATATTAATAGCGATAGTTATACTACTTGTTAATCAACCGGACCTAGGTCAATCAATTCTTTTAGTTGGCACGTGGATTTCCATAGTTTTTATTTCAGGTATTAGCATTTATTATATACTAATTTTTTTCGGGGTAACTGTGTTAGGTATCGTCTCTCTTCTAGTTTCATTCCCAGATAAATTTGGTTATATAATCAGGCGCATAACAAGTTTTTTAGACCCATCTAAAGGGGATAGTTTTCAATCACAAAAAGCCCTAGATGCAATTAAACAAGGGGGTTTAAAGGGTCAAGGCATGGGTGAAGGCATACTTAAAGATAATGTACCAGAAGCTCATACAGACTATATAATCTCAGTTATAGTAGAAGAATTTGGATCAATAATATCAGTTCTATTAATTCTAATTTTTCTTTACATAGCTTTTCGAATTATAAAATTTACAGTTCAAGAAGATAATAAAAATTTAAAAATTAATCTTTGCGGCTTCTCAACACTACTAATTTTTCAAACCTTTATTCATATTGGTGTTAACACTAGTTTAATACCAACCACAGGAATGACACTTCCTTTTTTAAGTTATGGGGGGTCTTCGCTGATAGGCAGCTCAATATTAGCTGGTGTTATATTAAACTTTACAAAAAAAAGATTTATCAATGAAGAATTCGAATAAAAAAATTCTGATTGCAACAGGAGGAACGGGCGGACACGTTTTTCCAGCTTATGGACTTTTACGAAATTTAAAAAAAAGGGGATATAAAGTAGATATAATAACTGACAAGAGGGGCTTTAAGTTTCTAAAAGAATATACAGATATAAATTTAAAAATAATTAATTCGGCAACAATTTTTAAAAAAAACCCAATAAATATAATTGTATCATTTTTTCAAATTGTACTAGCGTTTTTAAATTCATTAAATTATTTATATAAGTCTAATATATCTTTAGTATTTGGTATGGGCGGCTATTCTTCTTTCCCAGTATGCATAGCAGCTAAATTTTTAAAGATTCCATTTATAATATATGAAAACAATATGATTGTAGGAAAAACAAATAGGTATTTACTTCCATATGCTAAAAAAATGTTTGTTTCTTCTTTAGAGTTAGAAAATTCAACTAATAAATATAATTTTAAAATTGAAGAAATTGGAAATATTATAAGAGAAGATATTCTTAAATTTAAAAAAAATAATAGTATAATGAAAAATACTCTAAATATTTTAGTTTTAGGAGGTAGTCAGGCAGCCAGCATTTTTGCAAAAAAATTACCAGATATATTTAAAAAATGTAAGGAAGGAAATATAAAAGTAAAAATTTTTCAGCAATGTTTGAGTGATCAACAACCAAAACTAGAAAAATTCTATAAATCCTTAAATATTGATCATGAAATTTTCAATTTTAGTTATAATCTCTTAAATTATTTTTACAAATCAGATTTAGTAATAACTAGATCGGGAGCATCTATGTTAGGAGAGCTTTTGAATTGTAAGCTACCAATAATCTCAATACCTTTGCCAACATCAGCAGAGAATCATCAATTAAAAAATGCTAAATATTATGAAAAAAAGGGTTATGGTTTTTTAATAGAAGAAGAAGAAATAGAAGAAAAGCTATTTTCATTGATTAATTTGATTCATGAAGATAAAGATTTAATAGCTCAAATGAAATTAAAGCAGGAAATGTATTCCGATAAAGGTGTTTACGAAAAAATTTATGGAAAAATTAAACTTATTATAAATGAATAATATAAGCATAGGAAATAAAGAAGTAATACATTTTGTAGGGATAGGCGGCATAGGAATGAGCGGCTTAGCGCAAGTCATGAAAATAATGGGATTTAATATTCAAGGCTCGGATCTAAATAGAAATAAAAATACAGAAAATTGTAAAAAAATTGGCATCAAAATTTTATTGGGTCATAATAAGAAAAATGTTTCAAATGCCACTATAATTGTGAAATCTACGGCAATTATCAAAAGTAATATTGAATTAGTTGAGGGTAGAAAGAAGAAACTACCCATATATGAAAGGGCAGAAATGCTGGCAAATATAGTTGCCTTAAAAAAAAATATAATAGTCACAGGCTCACATGGCAAAACTACAACCACATCCTTAGTGGCAAAAATATTATCTACTGCAAAACTTGATCCCACAATTATTAATGGAGGTGTTATTAATTCAATTAAAAGTAATGCAAAACTTGGAAAGGGTGAGTGGGCAGTTTTAGAAGCAGATGAGTCAGATGGCAGTTTTTTAAAACTACCTATTAATTACTCTATTGTAACCAACATTGATGTTGAGCATTTAGATTATTACAAAAATTATGAAAATCTTAAGCAAAGTTTTATAAAGTTTATCAACAAAACCCCACCTATTGGTAAATCAATTATTTGTATAGATAGTCTAGATCTGAGAAAAATATTAAAAAAAGTTACAACAAAAAATTATTTAACTTATGGATTTAACACTAGTGCTAACTATCAAATTTTAAATGTAAAATATAAAATTACAAATACAAATTTTGATTTACAAATAAAAGGGTCTGGATCTAAAAAAATATTAATAAAAAATATAAATCTAAATTTAATTGGAAAGCACAACGTTTTAAATGCAACGGCTGCTATTGCTGTGTGTTTAAATCTAGGAATTAAATTTAACATAATAAAAAAAGCAATGAAAAATTTTTCAGGTGTTCAAAGACGATTAACAAAAATATTTATTAAAAACACCAGAGAGTTTTATGATGATTATGCTCATCACCCAACTGAAATTTCAGCTGTTCTAGAGGGAATAAGAAAGGTGTATAAAAATAGAAAAATAGTTTCTATTTTTCAACCTCATAGATATTCTAGAATAAAAGATTTAAAAAAAAAATTTTCTTCAAGTTTCTTTTTATCAGATACAGTAATTTTGTGTCCCATGTATGCAGCTGGAGAAAAAAAAGATAAAAATTATGACTCTTTTAAATTCGCTAAATTAATAAAAAAAAATTCAAACGTTCAAGTTGTGCTTATAAAAGATCAGTCTGAATTACAAAAATATTTACAAAAAAACTTAATAAGCAATGAAATAGTTATTGGCATGGGTGCTGGTACTATATCAAAATGGATGTACGAGTTAAAAAATAATCTATGAGTACTCAAGTCGAAATTTTAAAAAAAAAGTTTGGAAGTTCAATTCGTTTAGGTGAACAACTGTCAAAATATAGTTGGTTTAACTTGGGGGGACCAGCTGAAATTTTTTTTAAAGCAAATAATCTTTCGGAGCTAATATTATTTTTAAAAGAAATAAAGAAAAGTCAATATAAAAAAATAACACTTCTAGGAGCCGGGTCAAATACCTTAATTAGAGATGGGGGTATTGAAGGAAGTGTTATAAAATTAGGGTCGGCATTTTCTTTTGTAAAATTATTAGAGCAAGATATTATACACGTTGGTGCAGCTACTTTAGATAGAGTAGTTTCAAATTTTGCTACAGAAAAGTCTCTAGGTAGTATGGAGTTTTTATCTTGTATTCCCGGATCTATAGGGGGCGCTATAATAATGAACAGCGGTTGTTATCAAAATGATATTTCAAAGATACTCTTATCAATTGAAGTAATAGATAGAGAGGGAATTACGCAAGAAATATCCGCCGATAAAATTAAATTTTTATATAGGGGATGTAATTTAGAAAAAGATTTAATTATTATAAGCGCTAAATTAAAAGGACTAAAATCTGATAGAAAAGAAGTCGAAGAAAAACAAGCAAATTTGATAAAACGAAAGAAAGAATCTCAACCTAGTCAAGTAAAAACATGTGGAAGTACATTTAAGAATACTGAAAATAAAAAAGCTTGGTTATTAATTAAAGAATCTGGATGTGAATTTATGTCTGTAGGAAAAGCCAAGGTATCAGAAAAACACTGCAATTTTTTTATCAATGAAGGTAATGCTTCATCTTTTGATATCGAGGAACTAATTAATAAAGTAAGAAAAAAGGTTTTAGAAAAAACAGGAGTTACCATGGAGTTAGAAATAAATGTTATAGGATCAAACAAATAAAGTATGAAAAAAAAAATTTTAGTGATTCTTGGTGGAGCGTCAAAAGAAAGAAAGGTCAGTTTAGAAAGTGGAAAAGCTTGTGCTAAAGCGATAAAGACAATTGGTTACGATGTTAAAATTTTTGATCCAGCAAAAAAATCACTTAATAGAATTGAAAAATCTAAAGTAGACATAATATTTAATGCTCTTCATGGGAAAGACGGTGAAGATGGAATTGCGCAAAGTTATTTCGAATATTTAAAAATACCTTATACACATTCAGGTGTAGTTGCATCAATGAATGCTATGGATAAAGCAACTTCAAAAAGTATTTTTATAAGAAATAAAATTCATACCCCTGCTTATTTTTTACTGCAATTTAAAAACTCTGCGATATATAATTTAAAATTACTATTAAAAAAAAATAAATTATTTTTTCCGTTAGTTGTCAAACCAACCAACGAAGGTTCAAGCATAGGAGTGAAGATATGTAAAAACTATAAATCGCTAGTTGATAGTATCAATATATTAAAAAAGAATTATAAGAATTTAATTATTGAACAATTTATAGGTGGTCAAGAAATCCAGGTTGCGGTATTTAAAAATAAAGCTCTTGGTGCAATAGAATTAAAACCAAAAAGAGGATTTTATGACTATAAAGCAAAATATTATAAATCAGCAAAAACTACACATATAATGCCAGCAAATATTTCAAAAAAAAATTATAATAAAGTTTTAAAAATAGCAGAAAAAACACATAAAGCATTACAATGCAGGGGAATTACGAGATCTGATTTTAAAATGTTAAACAATAAATTTTATTTGCTAGAAATAAATACACAACCTGGAATGACAGCATTATCTTTAGTTCCAGAAATTGCTAGATATAAAGGTATTACATTTAATAAATTGGTTAAATTAATGATTTTAGACGCAAGCCTTAATAGATGAGAAAATTTTATAAGATTATTATTTTAATTTTATCATTTACAGTATTGTCGACCTATTTTCCAAATCAACTAAACAATAAGAGTAGTTATTTTTTTCCTATTAAAAATATAGAAATAGAGAATAATAAAATTATTAAAAAAGATGATTTAATCAGAGATCTTAAAAACTTAATTGGTAAAAATTTACTCTTTATAAATCCAGATATAGTTAAATTATCAATTTTAAAATTCAATTTTATTTCAAGTTTTAAAATTAAAAAAATATACCCAAGCACCATAAGGCTTATAATTACGGAGAAGATACCTGTAGCGATATATAACGATGGAAAAAAAAATTATTATTTAATAAAAAATGGTGACTTAATAGATTATACAACATTAGAAAATTATTCTAATTTACCATCGGTGATTGGAAAAGAATTTAATTTTAAAGACATGTATCATAACCTTAAAAATTCGAAATTTCCTATAGAAGAAATAGAGTCATTTCATTATTTCGAGATAGGAAGGTGGAATATAAATTTAAAAAAAAATGTAATACTAAAGTTGCCAGAGAAAAAATACAATGAAACTTTGATAAATTTTATTAAGATTAAAGACAATAAAAGTTTTGAAAAATATAAAATTTTTGACTATAGAATTAAAAATCAATTAATTTTAAAATAAAATGAACATAAAAGAACCTTATTTATTCGTAGAGATTAATGACAAAAGTTTTATTTTTCTTGTTATTAAATATAATGAAAAATTTGATTTTGAAATTTTGTACTCAACGAAAGTCGAATCAGAAGGTATTAAAAATGGAAAAATTTCTAATATTAATGATTCTTCGAGAGTGTTAAAAGATAGTATTAATCTCATTGAAAAAAAAATAAGATTTATTTTTAAGAGTGCTACAATCATAAATACACAAAGCAACTTCAGATGTATAAATATATCAGGTTATAAAAAACTTTCTGGAGCTCAAGTTTTAAATGAAGATATTTCCTATATATTGAATAATATAAAAGAAATCATTGCACATAATAATAAAAAATATTCATTAATACATTTATTTAATTCAAGTTTTGTTCTTGATAAAAATATTCTAGACAATATTCCGTTTGGTTTATATGGAGATTTTTACAATCAAAATAACACCTTTTTTTTATTACCTAAAACTGATTTACAAAATATTAAACTTGCATTTAATAATTGTCATATCAATATTGAAAGAGTAATCCTTAAACCTTTTGCTGATGGTGTTTATCAGCTAAAAAAAAATCACACAGAAACTAATATTATTTTTTTTATTAATATTAATAAAGATACAGTAGAAGTTTCTATTTTTAACAATAAATCCTTTCTAAGCTCGGAATTTTTTTCTTTCGGTAGCAATATAATAATGAAAGACGTAACCAAGCTTTGTTCCTTAAGCTTAGATATTGTACAAAATATTTTTTCAAATATTAATTTTGACTTAATTGACAGTAGGCATGATAAAAATTATTTAGATAAAAAGTATTTTAAAGAAACTAGTTATAGAAAAATAAGTATAGCTCATTTATCCAACATAATTTCATCTAGAATTGAAGAAATAATAAATATAACGTATAATAATAATTCTAGTTATAAATTTTTTCACAAAAAAAATAAGTCAATTTATCTCTCGTTTGAGGATTTCAATATTAATAAAAATTTTAAAGGTAAGTTTAAATCTTATTTAATCAATGACGATGAAGTTATTTTCATCGATTCAGCTGAAGATAGCTATATGAATGCCTCTATTGGGTCCGCGGAAATAATTGGAAAAGGTTGGGAAAAAGAAGCTATACCAATAATTCAAACAAAAAAGTCATTAATTTCGAGATTATTTTCAATTCTATTTAATTGATTTTAGTTCGTATTTTTCTGAAACAATTGTTGTTTTAAAATTTAGCCAATTATTTTGTATAAATGTTTATGGAAGAAAATGTTCAGAAAACACTCTTTAAATCAATTTCATTTAGCGGCATAGGTCTTCATTCAGGTGTTGTTACTGAAGTAAAACTCCTACCAGCGGAAGATAATCATGGGATTACATTTGTAAGAACTGATATAAAAATAAATAATAATATTATAGCTAACTATAAAAATGTGTCATCAGCTAAACTTTGTACAACATTAGAAAATAAATTTGGCGCTGTTGTTTCAACTGTAGAACATTTAATGGCAGCTTTTTATATAACGGGTGTAGACAATGTTATAGTGGAAATTAATAATTCAGAAGTTCCAATTATGGATGGATCATCCAGAGACTTTGTTAAAATGATTAGAGATGTAGGATTAAAAAATTTAAGCTCAAAAAGAAAATTTCTTAAGATACTTAAAAAAGTAGAGCTTAAAGAAAATAACAGGTTTATTTCCATTGAGCCAAACCTGGATAGTTTTGATATAGATTTTAAACTTAGCTATGAAAATAACATTATAGGCAATCAAAACAATTATATAAGTTTTAAAAACGATGACTTAAATGATGTCATTTCTTCTAGAACTTTTTGTTTTCACGAAGATATAGAAGAAATTAAAAAACATGGCTTAGCTAAAGGAGGCTCTTTAGAAAATGCAATTGTTGTTAAAAACGAAGAAGTTTTAAATGAAGGAGGTTTAAGAAATAAAAAAGAATTTGTTAATCATAAAATCTTGGACTTAGCAGGTGATTTTTTATTATCTGGATATAGAACACTTGGAACAGTAAAATGTTCACAGGGCGGACATTATTTAACCAACTTGTTTTTAAAAGAATTATTTAAAGATTCATCTAACTTTCAAGAGACTTCAAGCAATAATATAGAAGTTATCAAGAAACATTTCAAAACACCAATAAATAAGCTTGCTGTTAACTCATAATAGCATCTAAGAAATTTACCTAATTAATTTTATTTGATAAGAGTAACCGTATGCGCTTAAAAATATTTTTTTGTATTACAATTTTATTATTAAATTTTTCATGTTCTAAAAAAGAAGATGTTGCTGTTATTTATTCTGAAGAACAGTCTTATGAAGTTTATAAAGAAGCAATGAGCTCTCTTGAAAAGGGAGACTTTTTTGTAGCATCCAAAAAATTTGCTGAAGCAGAAACAATTTTACCTGAAATAGATCATGCCTCTAAAGCACTTCTAATGTCAAGTTATTGTCTTTACAGCATAAATTTTTATGAGCAAGCCACAGAGAGTCTAGAAAGGTTTGTTGCCAAATATCCCGCAGATAATAACATAACATACGCAAAATATCTTTTAACAATTATTTCATATGAAAAAATATTAGATGAAAAAAAAGATATTACTCCATTATTGGAATCGAAAAGTAAGATCATTAAATATTTAGAGATTTATCCAGATACGGAATATTCAGTCGATTTAAGATATAAAATGGATCTTATTAATAACCAATTAGCAGCTAAAGAACTTTACATAGCAAAATTTTATATTGAAACAAAGAAATGGATACCCGCAATCAATAGATTGAAAAATATTGTAGAGAATTTTAGTGAGACTATTTTTATAGAAGAAGCTTTACATAGGTTAGTTGAAGTTTATTATAAAGTTGGTCTAGTTAATGAGGCTAATTCAACCGCTGTGTTACTGGGCTATAATTATAATTCAAGTGAGTGGTATCAAAAATCTTATAAAATTCTTAACAAAAATTATAAAATACCCAAGATTAAAAAAGCAAAAAAAAACACTGGTTTAATAAAAAAAACTATCAAGAAGATAATGATGAAAAATTAGTATGAGCAAAAAGCAAGACGAGATTATTAAAAATTATAAGAAACAAACCTCATTAATTAAAAAACATAACGTTCATTACCATAGTGAAGATTCTCCAAAAATTGCAGATTCTGCTTATGACAATCTAAAACGTGAAGTATTAGAATTAGAAAAAAAATTTTCTTTTTTAAAAAAAATCGGATCAGTCGCTAATTTAATTGGCTCACTTCCATCTAATAAATTTAAAAAAATAAAACATTTAAAGCCCATGCTTTCATTGTCTAATGCATTTAGTAAAGAGGATATGAATGATTTTTTAAACAAAATTGGTAATTTTTTAAATAATAAGAATATTAACTTTGAGCTTTTAACAGAACCAAAAATTGATGGAATTTCAGCATCTTTAACATATGAAAAAGGACTATTAAAAAAAGGTCTTTCAAGAGGAGACGGAGTGATCGGAGAAGATATATTGCAAAACTTAATTACAATTAAAAGCATTCCTAAAAAAATTATTGGTAAGAATGTTCCAGAAATTCTTGAGATAAGAGGAGAGGTTTATATTGGAAAGAAAGATTTTCAAACAATAAAAAATTCTTTTGCCAATCCTCGAAACGCAGCTGGAGGAAGTTTAAGACAAAAAAATTCAAAAGAAACAGCAAAAATTCCGTTAAAATATTTTGCCTACGGTTTTGGGGTAGTAGATCCAATGATTTTTCACACTCAACTTGAGTTTATTAAAAAAATTAAAAGTTGGGGTTTTTCTGTAAATCCAAATAATAAAATTGTTAAAGGTTTGAATGAAATAGAAGATCAACATAAAGCTATTGAAGAAATTAGATCAAAATTAGATTATGATATAGATGGTTTGGTTTATAAAGTTAATAATTTACAACTTCAAACAAGACTAGGTAATACTTCAAACGCACCGAGATGGGCTATAGCTTATAAATTTTCATCTGAAAAAGCTACAACTAGAATTCGTGATATAATAATACAAGTTGGTAGAACAGGAGCTATAACTCCAGTAGCAAAAGTTGAGCCTGTAACTGTAGGTGGTGTAGTCGTGTCTAACGCAACTCTTCATAATGAAGATGAAATAAATAGAAAAGATATACGTGTAAATGACTCAATTACAATACAAAGAGCAGGGGATGTTATACCTCAAGTGGTTTCAGTCGATCTATCTAAAAGAGATTTAGATAGTAAAAAATATATTTTTCCTGACAATTGTTTATGCGGGTCAGTGATACAAAAAGAGATTAATCCTACAACAAATAAAGAGGATGCTGTAAGAAGATGCCCAAAAGGATACGATTGCGATTATACAGCGAAAGAAAAGCTAAAGCATATTGTGTCTAAAGAAGCTTTTAATATTGATGGTTTTGGAAAAAAAGTAGTTGATCAATTTTGGGATTTAAAATTAATTAAAAAACCGTCAGATATATTTAAACTAAATTATGATAAAATTAACAAATTAGAAGGTTGGGGAGACCTTTCTATAGAAAATTTAAAAAATGCAATAAGTAAAGCTGAAACTATTTCATTAAATCGCTTTATATATTCAATTGGAATCAGACATATAGGACAAGAAAATGCTAAAATTTTATCTAGTTTCTTTATTACTATTAATAAATTTTCAGCACTATTTCTTCAAGACCAAAGAAAAAAAATTCTTAAAAATCTTGTTGATCTTGATGGTATAGGAGACACTCAAATTAGATCAATAGAAGTTTTTTTCTCTAATAATAAAAATATTGAAGTTGTTAAATCATTAATTGAAGTATTAAAAATAGAAAGTTTTAAACCAACAAATAAAAAAGGAAAATTTAGTAATAAAAATTTGATGTTTACAGGAGGGTTTGAAAAAATTAGCAGATCAGAAGCAAAAGCTTTAATTGAGAGTAATGGTGGAAAAGTTCTAGGTACTATATCTAAAAAATTAGATATCCTCGTAGTGGGAAGTTCAAAACCTACAAAAAAGAAAGTAGAAAAAGCGAAAGAGTTAAATATAGAAGTTATTAATGAGAAGGATTGGTATAAAATTTTAAATATTTGAACAAGCTTTTTTAAGATCAAAAAGCTCATATTTATTCATAAATTTTCCCAAATTTGAAAAAACTGTAGCGTGATAATTATTTATCCACTTTATTTCTTTTTTTTGTAATAATTTTTTTTCAATTAAAGATTTTTCTATCGGTGCCATAGTTAGATTTATAAATCTATAAGTATTTTTTTTTTTTATAACAGTCACTAAATTTTCAATTCTAATTCCAAATTTATTATTTTCGTAATATCCAGGTTCATTTGATAAAATCATGCCTTCTTTAAATCCAATTTTATTACCTTTTGAGATACCTTGTGGACCCTCATGTACATTTAAGTAATACCCAACACCGTGCCCAGTACCATGCGCATAATCTAAACCTATTTTATTAAGAGGCTCTCTAGCAGCAAGATCTATATCTGAACCAATAGTTTTTTTATTTATATGATAATCAGCGACTGCAATATGACCCTTTAAAACTCTGGTAAAGATATTTTTAATTCTTTTATTTTTATTGCCCAATGAAACTGTTCTTGTGACGTCTGTTGTACCAAATTTATATTGGCCGCCAGAATCGATTAGGTAGAGATCATTTTTTTTTAAAAAACGGTTACTTTTTTTATCAGCTTTATAATGAATAATTGCCCCATTTGGCCCAGTTCCAGAAATTGTTGGAAAGCTCAAAGATAAAAATTTTTTATTTCTCTTCCTAAATGAAAGAAGTTTATTTTGTGCACTAATTTCAGTAATTTTTTTATTTTTAAAATTATTTTTAAGCCAAAACAAAAATTTAGTTAATGCGACACCATCAAATATATGTGTTTTAATAGTATTTTTAATTTCGATCTTATTCTTAATAGATTTTAAAAAATATATAGGGTCCTCTAACTTTATAATCTTATTATTTTTTTGGGCAATATTTTTAAAATGGATTGAACAAGTTCTACTATCAATTAAGATTTTTTTATTCTTTAATTTATTGATAAAAATTTCAATATTATTAATACTCAATATTTTCAAATTCTTAATTTTCCTGAATTTTTTTTTAATTTTATTTAATTCGCAAAATAAAATCACTTTATTTTTTTCAACAATTAAATATCCATGGGGTAAAGGCGAGTAAATTGAATCACCACCCCTTAAGTTTAAAAGCCATGCAATATTCTCAGGAGCTGTTACAAATTGCATGTCAGCTTTATTTTTTTTAATAATTTTTGTTATTGTGTTAATTTTATTTATGTGGCTTTTGCCAGAATCTTCATCTTTTAAAAAAAAGAATTTTTTATTCGTAGGTTTTTTTTTAAATTTAATTATTTTATTAACTAGGTTATATTTTATAGGTATTAATTTGCAATCACTTGATTTAAAAAGCATACGTAACATCTGATCTGTATGCAATTTTGGATCGAAACCAATTTTTAAATTTTTATTTTTTGTTACATCGGATGGAAATTTATTTGGAATTGTCATTATATTAAATTTTTTCCCACTCTCTTTTTTGGCTTGCAATGAATATCTGCCATCAACAAAAAGATAGTTTTTTTTTTTTAAAATTAAAGCAAAACCATATGAACCTGAAAAATTAGTTATAAATTTTAGATAATCTTTATGATTAGGAACATATTCACCAAAAAACTCATCATTTTTTGGAATAACGTAGCCATCTAAATTTAAATTTCGTAATTCTTTTTTAATTTTATTTATTTTTTCCATTTAATTGTTTTATTTTTTTTGTACCTCTCCCATCCTGGGCTTCTATACTCATCATCAAAATCTATTGCATTATCTTGATTAAATTCAAAATCTTCTTTATTTCTATCAAATTCAACATCATTTTTTTCAACACTACCGTCTGGTATTTCATTTATAAATCTAGATGGAAGAGCGTCCATCCAATCTCCATGATATGCTCTTCTCATGGCAAATGATAAGTAGGCTTCTTTTTTTGCCCTTGTTATACCCACATAAGCTAGTCTTCTTTCTTCTTCTAAAGCTAAATCACCTTTTTCTTCAAGTGATTTTTGGTGAGGAAATAATCCTTCTTCCCATCCTGGTAAAAATACAACATCAAATTCAAGTCCTTTAGCTGCGTGCATCGTCATTAAACTAATTTTAGCACCTTCCCACTTTTGATCTATAGAAGTAGCCAAAGCAACATGCTCAAGAAAACTTTGTAAATTATCATAATCTTGCATTGCTCTAAGAAGCTCCTTCAAGTTTTCTAATCTATTTTCATTCTCTAAATCTTTCTTATTTTTTAATACAGCTGAATATCCAGATTCATCTAAAATTAATTTTAATAAGTCATAATGTTTAATATTTTTTGACTCCTCGCGCCATTTATGAATCATATTTATTAGTTGTGTTAAAACAATTTTAATCTTAGGTTTAAAACTTCCAAGAGCTAAAATTTTAATAATAGAATCTTCAAGACATAATTTGTTTTTACTTCCAAACAAATAAATTGAATTAATTGTACTTTCACCAATTCCTTTTTTTGGAGCACCGAGAACTCTTTCTAAAGCTAAATCATCGTATTTTTGATTAATAATTCTTAGATAAGCTACAGAATCTTTAATTTCAGATCTTTCGTAGAATTTTGTGCCGCCTAATACTTTGTAACCTATTCCAACTTTCAAAAATCTTTCTTCAAATTCTCTAGTTTGGTAAATAGCCCTCACTAGAATTGAAACATTATTTAGAGAATATTTTTTCTTAAGTTTGTGTTCAATAATGTCACTAATTCCCTGAGCTTCCTCTTTACCTGTTTGGTAACAATTTAATTTGACCAGCTCACCTTGAGCAGCCGAAGACCATAGTTTTTTTCCTACACGACCTGTATTATTAGAAATTAATGATGAAGCAGTTTCCAAAATATTTTTAGTAGATCTATAATTTTGTTCAAGTTTAAAAACTTTACAGTTTTTATAAATTTTATCAAAAGTCAGAAAATTTTTAATTTCAGCACCCCGCCAGCTATATATTGATTGATCGTCATCACCAACACAACAAATATTCTGTTTTTCATTAACCAAAAGATTCAACCATTTATTTTGAATAAAATTAGTATCTTGAAATTCATCTACCAATATATATCTAAAATTATTTTGGTATATTTTTCTTATATCCTCATGTTCTTCGAATAACTTTACGCAATATAAAATTAAGTCTCCAAAATCGCATGAATTTAAATCTTTGGTTTTAGCTTGATATATTTCGTAAACTTTTAATATAGCTTTTTCTATTGAACTATTTTTTTCTATTTTTACGTCAGTAGGTAACAATCCTTTATTTTTCCATCTATCAACATGATACAAAATTAGTTGCGGTGAAAATTTTTTAGCATCTAAATCTTCTGCTTTAACAATTTTTCTAATGAGTTTTTTTTGATCGTCGGTGTCAAGTATAGTAAAATTGCTTTTTAAATTTAACGCTTCAGCATGCCGTCTTAAAAACTTTACACTGATAGAGTGAAATGTGCCAAGCCATGGGACGGCATTAGAAGAATTTTTTACATAACTCATAACCCTGTTTTGCATTTCTTTTGCAGCTTTATTTGTAAAGGTCACACAGAGAATTTGACTTGCCCAAGCTTTTTTCTCATTGATAATGTGAGCTAATCTTGTTGTTAAAACCCTAGTTTTCCCAGAACCTGCACCCGCTACTATTAAATTTGGCCCCTCTGTATTTAAAACAGCTTCTTTTTGCTCATTGTTTAGATCATGTAATAATTTATTTATAGAATCCATAAAGTGTAATTAATTATATATATACCAATAATTATAAGTTGAAAAATGATTAATAGACCAAAAAAATTTATAAATTTGTTATCAATTAAAAACTCTAAATATATTGAAACTATGAAAAAATTTATAAACACTATTTTTTTCTTAAAGTACATATTATTAATCTTTTTGGTGTCATTTATTACATATGTGTGTATTCCAAAATTTTTTGATAGTCAAAAAAGAGAAGAGGGTGTAAAAAATTTATTGGCAACAAAATACAATATTACCATTAATAAGATACCTGACATTAATTATTTAATATTTCCTTCACCTAGATTAATAATTAAAAATACCAATTTTATTTTTGCGGATAAGGTTTTTACCGCAAGTGTAAAAGAATTTATAATTTTATTAAATTTATCTGAGCTTTATAATTTTAAAGATATAACAACTGATCAAATATTAATTGAATCATCAGATTTTTTGATCGACGTTAACAAATTTAAACCATTTCTCAATTATGTTAATACACTAGCTAATGAAATAAATGTTAAAAAATCTAACATAAAGATCAATAATGGGAAAAAAAATTTAATTACCTTAAATAAATTAAATTTCAATAATAAAAAGAACTTGATATTAAGAACTTTTTTAAACAATCATAAAGTTCAAATAAATTTCTCTAATTTAAAAAAACAACTGATTGTCGATATTCCCAAAATGGGCGTCAATGCAAATATATTATTTGCTGTAGGCAGTGATGTAGATAACTTTAAAGGTGATCTTAAAACTAGAATTTTAAATAACAATTTACAATTGAGTTTTAAAAAAGAAAAAGATATCGAAATATATAATTCTTTTTTTAGAAGCAAAAACTTGAATACATCATTTGATGGTTTAATTAAATTTAACCCGTATTTTGATTTTGATTTATTTTTCAATGTTAAAAGTATGAACTTTAAGTTTGTGAATGTTAAAACTATCTTCGATAAAATTTTAAATCTAAGTGAATCAAATCAAAATATTAATGGAAAATTTAAAATAAATTATGCCAACAGAACATATAGAGCTAATAACTTTGAAAAAATAAAAGTTGATGGAACAATTGAGAACGGAAATTTAAATATAAAAGATAGTTTATTTAAATCTAATAACGATGAAATAAAAATTAAAGGAAATTTAAAAAATTATGAACAATATAAAATTTTCAATTTTAACTTATTTTATATTATTAGAGATAAAAATTTATTTTTCAAAAAATTAAAAATTAAAATAAAAGAGATGAGTAGCAACTCTGTTAACATAAATATATTAGGTGTATTAAATTTAACATCTAAAAAAATAAATTTTAATAAAATAAAAATAAATAATGTTTTAGAAGCAAGAGAAGAGAATATTAAATTTTTTAAAGAAAAATTTGAATCTATTGTCATTAAAAACAATGTCTTAGATATATTGGATTCTAAAAAAATTAAAAGTTTTATGAGAGAAATATTGTAATTTACTTAGGTTTAGTCATAAGCATCGGGTTCATTATTTTATCATAGTCCCCTTCTTTGATTATGCCCGATTTAACAACTTCATCTTTTAATGTGGTGCCATTTTTATGTGCTAGTTTAGCAATTTTTGCGGCCATATCGTACCCAATTTTAGGCGCTAAAGCTGTTACAAGCATAAGCGAATTATCTAAAAGAAACTTTATTCTTTTTTTGTCTGCCTTGATTCCTCTCACACAATAAATTGCAAAAGCTTTAGATGAATCTGACATTATTTCAATGGATTGTAGAATGTTGTGAATTATAAGTGGTTTGAATACATTTAACTCAAAGTGACCATGTGAACCAGCCATTGTGATTCCATTATGATTTCCGATTACTTTGACGCAAACCATTGTTACTGCTTCAGATTGAGTTGGATTTACTTTACCTGGCATAATTGATGAGCCAGGTTCATTTGAGGGTAAAATTAATTCACCATAACCAGCTCTGGGTCCGGAACCTAAAAATCTAATATCATTAGCAATTTTCATTAAACATACAGCAGCAGTATTCAGTGTGCCTGAAAAGTTTACTATTTCGTCGTGAGCAGCTAAAGCAGCAAACTTATTAGGGGCAACTTTAAAAGGTAATTTTGTAATTTTACTAATTTCTTTTACAATTTTTTTATCAAAATTTTTTTTTGTATTAAGTCCAGTTCCAACTGCAGTTCCTCCTTGAGCTAAATTATAGATTTCCAGGAGAGCAACTTCTATTCTTTCAATACATTTTTTTAATTGAGCGTGATATCCAGAAAATTCTTGTCCTAAAGTTAATGGTGTAGCATCTTGAAGATGAGTTCTTCCAACTTTTACAATTTTTTTGAATTCTTTTACTTTTTTTCCTAATTCTTTTTCTAACGTTTTAAGAGAGGGAAGTAATTTTTCCCTTGTTTTAATTGCTATCGCAATATGCATAGCGGATGGAAAAACATCATTTGTAGATTGAGATTTATTAACATGATCATTTGGATGTACTGGTTTTTTAGATCCTAATTTTCCACCCATCATTTTGATAGCTCGATTGGCTATTACCTCATTAACGTTCATGTTAGATTGAGTTCCCGAACCTGTTTGCCAAACCTTAAGTGGAAAATGTGAATCAAGCTTACCATTAATCACTTCATTTGCTGCTCTAATAATATAATTGCTTATTTTAGGATCTAAATCTTTGTTTTTTGCATTTACAATTGCCGCTGCTTTTTTAATAATTCCGATAGAATAAATAACAATAGGTCTGACTAAAAAATCACCAATATTAAAATATTTTTTTGATCTTTCAGTTGAAGCGCCCCAATACTTATCACCAGGGACTTTTATTTTTCCAATACTGTCAAATTCTGTTCTATATTTCATTAATGATTCTAAATTATAATACACTCTATTTATTAAAAAATAAAATTACAAATGGAGGTAAAAAATGAGTAATTTTGAAAAAGTTAAAATATTTATGAAAACTTTTGGCCAAGACATTAAAGATATTGCTGAATTTCCCGAAGAAAAAGTCGTAAATTTAAGATATGACCTTATTAAAGAAGAGCTTGAAGAGCTCAAACAATCTATGAATGACAAAGATATTATAGAGGTAGCAGACGCTTTGACGGACATTTTGTATGTAACTTATGGTGCTGGACATGCTTTTGGTATAAATCTAGATAAGTGTTTCGAGGAGGTTCAAAATTCAAATATGAGTAAACTAGGAAATAATGGCAAACCTATTTATAATGAGAGCGGCAAAGTAATGAAAGGACCAAAATATTTTAAACCTAATTTAACTAAATTTGTAAATAAAAAAATATGAAAGAGAATTATTTCTGGATTTTAGTAGGTATCGCTTTAGGTCTATTGATTTATCTAGCAGACAAATATATTTTTTAAATTAACTAAATATATAGTACGTAATTTTAGTTGTTATTTTTAAGTTACTAAAATTAAAAATCATTCCATTGAGAGAGCTATCGTGATCATTAATATCATAATTTTTTTTTTTTATTTTATTGAAATTAAATTTTTTATAGTACTTAACAAGCTTATTTTCGCATAATAAAAAACCATGAATATTTTCTTTTTGAGTGATATTAATTGCAGACATCATTATTAAATTTCCAAAACTTTTACCTTTGTACTTTGAATTTACGATAAATGTGTCAAAATAAAAATATTTTTTTTTTTTATTATTAATAATAGCTGTTCTCCTTCTAAGACAAATATATCCAATAAGTACTTTCTTAAAATATAATAAAATATGAAAATCATTTTTTTTTATGTTTTTTTTAAACCATTTAATATTTGAGTCTAAACTATATCCGAAAAAAGTTTTTTTTAATTTACAAATATTTAAAATTTCATTATTTAAAATTTGTTTTGTTAATTTCGAATTTAAAGTAATCATTATTTTTTTAATACTTTATTTGCTATTCTATATGAATTAGCCATAAGTAAAATACCAAAGCTTGTTCCAGGTATACTTGGAAAAGTTGTAGAATCTACAATATGAATATTTTTAAAGTTTTTGAGGGAACCATTAATATCTGTATGCATCTTTGAGCTTCTGACAGAAAATGGAAAAGATCCACCAATATAAAAATTATCATTATCGTACCCGTATTTAATTAATAATTTTGGCATATAGATATTAATTTTAGCAAGCTTGTTTCGTAAGGTGGTAAATAAGTTATCAGCGTAAAGTTTGTGATTGATTAGCTGATGTTTAGTTTCAATTTCTCCATCCCTATTAAATTTAATTTTATAGATTCCTCCATATTTTGAATGAAGCTGAACCATAACTATTAAAATTTTCGATAATATAAAATTAAAAATAGGCCTAAAAAATTTATTTAATTTAAAATATTTTAAATAAGACATAATTATTTCGTTGGGTTCATTTACTTGGCAATGTGACCACTTCCTAATCAGTTTCGTTTTAAATTCTATAAAAATTGATGATAATGTGTTTGAATTCGGCCAGTCAAATTTATTTTTTGAAAAATTAAATGATGGCATCACAACAAAAGTTGCATGTTTCAAAGTATGTTCTCTTTCATACAAATCAAGAGAATTTACAATAATTTTTGTAGTGTTAACTGCTCCTGATGCTAGAAAAACTTTATCGAAAGTAATTTTCTTCTTCTTATTAGAATGCATAAAAGTTAATAGAACTTTTTTCATGTAAACTTCAAATTTTTCTAATTTTAAGTTAGTTTTCAAAAAAATTTTACCATTTTTTGATAACTTAATTACTTCGTCTCTTGGGTTGAAAATACTATTGTAAGCACAGCCAGTATTACAAAAACCACAGTATCTGCATTTATTTTTAGCAGAATTGCTAGCTT
>MDTF01016609.1_pt1 | contig 30193 bp, 24 predicted proteins | sample 811191 | NCBI WGS metagenome assembly MDTF01 (sample SAMN05326649, study PRJNA326480) | marine metagenome | isolation source: seawater | place: Southern Ocean | collected 2011 | reverse complement strand
TTTAATGCCGAATATGGCTTTGACAATAGTTCATTGCATGTGAATGAGTATAGCGTAAATACAATTTCTGCATATGGATTTTCAGGGTTGGTGAATTATTTTAAACCTTTATCAATAAAACATTTAGCGATTAATATCGGGGTTGGTGTTCGTGCATATCAATTAAATGCAAAAACCACATTGGCGGAATTATCAGGTACAGTTGTTCAACCAATTGTAATTACAGGATTAAATTACAATTGGTTAAATAAACATCAAACACAAATAGGGTTAAAAATAACTTCAAATGAAGATTTAAGTGATTTTATTAATGAAATGACAGATTTATTAAGGTATAATTATACTGTTTTTTACCAATATCATTTTAATGAAAAAATTACTTGGATGATTGGTTACGAAGGAATAATATATCCTAATGAGGATTTATATAGGATTGAAAATCCAGGACATTTACTTTCTTGTGGAATACAATATAATTTTTGGAAATGAGAAGAGGAGTGTTGATTATTGTTTGTTTTTCGCTGTTTGTTATAAGCTGTAATTCTATAGAGGAAACAGAAGTAGATTTACCTGATGTTGGTCAATTAACATTTGAAAATATTGATACCAAGTTACCAAGGATAAATATCAATGTGAAAATTAACGAATGGGATTCAATGATCCATAGGCCGCATAATAAAATTTATACAAAGGCACTTTTTAATTATTTAGATCATTCGGAAGTTGTAGATTTCCCTGTGCAATTGATGATTAAGGGATCGGCTTCTGTTGATTATACTTTGAAGTCTTTAGAAGTTATTTTTGATGAGGAATTTGATAATAATCGTTACCGATTGTTTCTGAATGCAGGATATAATCAAAAAGTTAATTTGGATCGATTGAAAAATTTCAGATTGCGTAATTCAGGTCAAGATTTTACGAAAACAATGATAAAAGACAAAGCATTAACTAAACTAGCAGAGCAATCGGAATTAGACTTGTTAATTATGCAGGTGGGCTCTGCATCTCAAGTTTTTATAAATAATTCATACTATGGCTTGTTAAACATGCGAACAGAAAGTAATCTAAATAGTATCTCCTTTCAAGAAAATGTAAGCACCGATGCTGTGGTTATTTACAAGGTTGATATGGATAATGGGAATATTGAATACAGTGAAGGGAACTTTGCCCTAACGCCAGATTTAGAAGCTGTAATTGATAGTGGTAATGCGCTCGAAATTTCAACTATGGTTAGTGAGTCTAGTTTTATCGATTACGTGATTTATCAAGATTATATTGGAAATATAGACTGGCCTAAGAATAATATAAGAATGTACAGTATAAATGGACTGCCCTTTAGGTTTGTGTTATATGACCTAGATCATGCATCAGAAAAAACAAAAAATCCTTTGTTGCCGGAGCTAGAATATATTAGCCACGATCTAGGGAAAATGTATCGTGCATTTAGAAAGGTTGAAGGTTTTGATGAGCGATTAAAAAAGCGACAAACAGATTTGTATAGGTATTGGTCTCCAGCATTGTTTGACGCTATAGTTGTGGGAATGAGTAAGGAAATTCAAAAAGATATCTGTTATCAAATTTCAAAACATGGGAACCCTTTAAGTGTTTACAGATGGAACTGGGAAATTGAAAAAATGCTTAGAGATTTTGAAATGAGAGATCATTATATCCACGAAAAATATAAATTTAAATGAAGCAGTTTATACTAAGCATTTTCATTTTATTATTTGGTGTTGTCAATGGACAATCTTCAGTTAAAATCGATCAAGATTATTGGTTGGGTTACGGAATCTCTTTTAAACCGTTAAAAAAGACGGAGATTTCATTAGAGGCGCAACAAAGGTTTGAATTAGAAAACTTCGAAGTAGAAAAAAATTTAATCGAGATCGGACTGGAAAGAAAACTTTCCAAGTATTCTAACCTAGGAATATTATACCGAGCAACTTGGAGACATCGCGAAGAACATAGTGCTCATAGATATGCTGGGTATTATAGATTTAAAATTTCTAAGAGTAATTTTAAATTTTTAAATAGATTGGGTTTTCAATTTGATGCAACAGATTATACGGGAGAAACCAAATCCTATCTTCGAAATAAGATGGGGGTAAAATATGATAGATTTAAAAAAGTAAAGCCTTATTTTACTTATGATGTTAGTTTTCGATTTGATAACAGAAACTATATTGATAATAATAGGTTTTCAATTGGCGCGCAAGTAAGGTTGAAGAAAAAAGTAAAGCTGAAACTGTTTATTCGTTTTGATAATGAATCCAACCGTAAAGAGGCTGGTCAGGATATTATTTACGGAACCAAAATAATGGTCGAAATATAAAACCACTCTAGGCGCTAATTTACTGAAAGGAATACGTGCATATTTACCTATATTTTCTAGACACATTTTAACTCTCAAAAAAAAGCCGATTAGAGCCTGCGTTTATATGTAGTACTTAAACAAACGTGATCCTAAATTTTAATCCAATCTATCTAATTTTTTTTATGAAAATTCTTCCAAAAAAATAATTATCATTTGTTAATAGTTCATAAAAGATTCAGTTAACTGTTGTAAATTGGCGTAAAGATCATCATTTTAGATGTATGATAGTTAGAGCAATGCATTTCGCTGCAGAAAAACATAGAGGTCAGTTTAGAAAAGGCAATCTAAACACCCCTTATATCAATCATCCTATTAAAGTTGCTTTTGTTCTCCAAACAGTAGCAAATATTAGTGATGAGGATGTAATATCAGCAGCTCTACTACATGATGTTATTGAGGATACTGATGCTACGCATAAAGACTTGTGTAACCTGTTTAATACAAGGGTAGCGGATATTGTAATTGAAATTTCTGATGAAAAAGGACTGGAAGCTAGTGTGAGAAAAAGGCTTCAAGTTGAAGATGCAAAGAATTTATCAGAAGAAGCAAAAATAATTAGAATAGCAGATAAGCTTTGTAATATTCAAGATGTTTGTGGTATTGATGCTCCAAATTGGGATTACAATCGTAAATTTGAATATCTGATGTGGGCAGAGCAAGTTGTGAATCAGATAAAGGGAACAAATGAAGCGCTAGAGGCAGCTTTTTTTGATGAACACCGTTGGGGAAGATTGAAATTATAGTGTGCCGATGATTAAAAAATTTAATATCTTGCATAAAAGTTTACCAAAAGCCGTTTGAAATTATGAAATTTAAAATTATTGCTCTTTTATCATTTGTGTTTTTATCATTTTCGTCACAATCAAAAAATATTATTTTTCAGGATAGTAAACATGTAGTGCATTATGAAAAAGAGAAGGATAGCTTAGTATTTGTGATTGAGGTGTTAAATGATAACACAATTAATTTAAGCACAAGTTCAGTAGCTGGTATGGATGATGATTTTGTGCAGTTAATGTTTGATTATAACGCTTCAGATGAAATAGATTTTGGAAGTCAGGTTGATTTAATTTATCAGTATGACTCTACATTAAATAAAAATATTTGTGCAAGTCATATTACCGGGCCATCTGCTATTACCGCTTGTGGTACTGCTGCTACAAATGCTAATTCATATGTTAAATTGGGAACTTCTATTTATTCTGCTTCTTCACATTTAATCTGGACGTTTACGATTCCATTTCAAGAATTGGAAACACCTACTTCACTTTTTTGTGCAAGGTTAAGTATTAATATTCATACTGCTGGAGATCCTTTAAACAATACGGTTAAAATCCCTGCTTCTGCGAATACTTATTTTGTTGATAATTATAATGTAATTATGTTCTACGAAAAAGCAAATTTGGGTGAGGATTTGGTTCCTGTTTGTGTTGGCGATAAAATTTATGCTAACGTTTATTATCCTGAATATTTTTGGAATACAACAAGTACCGATAGTTTTGCTGTTGTTGTTAATTTTATCGATGAATATGGTTTTGTAATGAAGGACAATACTTGTATAATTTCAGATTCTATTAAAGTAAATATTTTAAATGATGCTTATTGCAACAATTTAACTTACAGTTTCCCGAATATTATTTCTCCAAACGACGATAATAGAAACGATGATTTTAGACTAATTCTTGGTCAGGATTTATTAAATCAAGATTGGACAGGTGCAAAACTTAAAATTTATAATAGATGGGGTGTGTCTGTTTATGAATCTCCAGATAATGCTTATCCACTTTGGGATGTTAGGGACGAAATGGGGACTATTGCCAGCTCAGGAACTTACTTCTATACTTTTATGCCACCTGGTGAAAATACGTTTTTGTTAAATGGGTTTTTTACGGTTGTGAATAATGAATAGTGAGATCTAGTAGATGGCAAAAACAATCTTGGTAATTATTTGTAGCATTGTTGTGTTTTTTATTTTTGGACTTATCACTTTTTCGTATAAAGCCTCAAATGATTTACTTAATGCCTTTGTTCAGTTGGAAAAAGGAGTTGGGGAAACGGTATCTAATTTTGAATCTAAAAATTCTAAATTATATTCTTTAATAAATAGAAATAGCGGCGCTAAAATTGTTTCGGATTCAATTCGTGTAAAAGCCAATAGAGCTGTTAATTACATAGACAATATAAAGTATTTACTGGTGTATCAGTCTGAGGGTAATATTGACAATCAAGTTGTAGGATTTGATATTATTTATAATCAAGGGATCGGAAATAATATGCTATTTCTAATAGCGGATTTTAGAGATTTTATACTTGAAAATATTCAAGATTCTTCAACTGTAGATTTTATGAAATCAAGCTTAAATTTACAACCACAATACTTTGATGGAGATAGTGTAGAATTCTTGCGTGTAATAGCAGAGCATTTACCAATGGCATCTGTTTCAGCTAACTTAACACTATATCAATCCTATATTAGGAATGGTGAGGCAATTACAATTTCCTATTTAGCATCAAGCATAACTCATGCTCCTTTTGAATATCCTATAGTTGTATTAGATAGCCTAAACTAGTTTTAGGCTTGTTTTCCCACAGGTAAATAACCGTTTTTTATTGATTTACATTTCATGGAGTGGGTTTTTAATCAATTTTAAGGTATGACGTGTTGAAACTTTATCAGTGATTTTTAAATCACCTCTTTTTATTTAAAAATTAAATAAAACCCTCACATCTTGGAATCTAGAAATTATAACAAACTATTTTTTAGATTGTGAATTTTTATAAATGAGCACTTTTAGATTAAAAATAACTATTAAACTATTGTTTAGTAACTCTATATTATTTTTGGCATGATGGTAATTCTTACCTAGAACAATCGTTTAAGTATTGCACGCATAAATGTTTTGGGAGAAACAGATGTTATGATCTTTAAATCCTGAATTAAATTAGATTCTTCATCGAGAAATTTAAATATAGTTTTAATATTTACTTTTTTAAACATTGCTGCAAAAACGTTGGAACCATTTGCGTTGTCACTAGCCAAAACATCTAAAAAAAGTAAGTCGTAAAACCAGAATTTTGTTTTTTGGGAAAATTGAGTAAAACAATTGTCAGTTTTTAAAAACTCAACTAAATTTTTAGTTTTCTTTGAGGTATTATTAAATGTGTAGCCTGTGCTTGCTTTGGTCCATCCACCAGCAGTACCAATGTTTAAAATGTTTCTTGAGTTTAATTCTTCAAATTTAAAAGATGTCATAGGTATAGACCCTGTTTCTTTTTCTATGATCTCAAAATCTGTAATTTTTTGTTCTTTTAAATAGTCCTTAATTGCGTTCTCGTATTCGGAATGTTGTAATAACTCTTTTGAAAATAAGGTGTATTCAAATAATGCTGTTTTTTTATCTATTGGCAGCACGTACATAAAGCGGGTGTTGCCTTTCTGAGGAATGTTGAAATCCATGAAACTAGCAACAGAATCATCAAAACAGTCTTGTTTTGTTTTTACAAACCAACCCATAAAATGTTGCTGAAGAACAGGGTATTTTTGTTGAGTTTGGTAGACTGCCTTATTGGGTATGCTATTTAGGAGTTTCGCACCAAAGTAAGTTGATAGATTGGTAACCACTTCAACCCCTTCGCTTACTTCTGAAAAGCTTTTAACACTATCTTCAACAAAAGTGATATTCGCTTTTAAATTAATACTTTCCCATAGTTTATGATAGAATTTTTCACTTCTTATCATTTTATAACTAAACGGTGCAATAGCAATTGTTTCTGAAAAAGGCACACTTCCAAAAAACACTTTAGGCCATGTCTTAGTTAATAAATCGTCCCATTCTCCTTTGCCTTCTTCCCAGTAGCACCAAGTTCTATCGTTTCCTTTATCTTTTACCTGATCAATAATTAAAATTGATTTATCATCAAAATAACTCTCTTGAGACATTCGATATGCAAGTAACAAACCTGAAGCACCAGCTCCTAATATTATATAATCTGATTTAGTCATTTATATGAATAAGAAAATGGAGAAGAATATAAAGATCGATATTAAAATATGCCATGAAATTACTTTGCTGGATTCTACTTTGAAAAACTGGTAACCTAAATGAGCAATAAAAGCAGTTGAAAACCATCCTAAGTAGTTTTGAATTGGAACAATACCGTTTTTAAACTCCCAAAAATCAAAACGAGGAGCAGAAACTTCTAATATTACATCCAATCCTGTCATTAAAGCGGCAGCTAACAAGCTAGATATTACAATGTTTTTAGAGAATAGTTTAGCAATGTCGGCTGTTGCTACTGTTAGAAGTGTCCAGTTAACACAAATCATTAAAGGTACTCCAAACACCTTAAAACCAAGGTTTTCTCCATAAATATAGTCTCCAAATATTAAGCCGTAATTCACACCAAGTGCTTCTGCTACAAAACCTAAAATAAATGGAATGCTTAATGCGAAAATAACCTTAGCATTAAATGCTTTAAAGTGCCACAATGCGATGATTAGGCTTAGTAGTAAGTTTAACGGCGTTAATGCTAAAAACCAATCTTGTGCAGGTGATGCAATTCCGATTATCCCCGAAATAGTAAATAACCATAAAACAAATATGGACACTTTAGTTTTAAAATTCATGGAGTTTCTCATTGATTATTGCTTTCAATTAGATCGGATACTATTTTACCAGAAAGTAAACAAAGTGGTATTCCTCCGCCTGGATGAACACTACCTCCACAAAAATAGAGATTATTAATCGTTTTCTTAAAATTAGGATGCCTTAGAAACGCTGCAAACTTATTGTTACTGGATGCCCCGTATAAGGCACCTTGATAGCTTTGTGTGTTTGATTCGATCGTCCGGGGGTCTAAAATAGATTCAAATGCAATGAGTTTAGATACATCTTCTTTTAAGATTCTACTTAGTTTTAAAATAATATTATTACGTGCTTTTGAAATGATCTCTTCCCAATCTTGTCCAGTATTACAAGGTACGTTAATCATGGTAAACCAATTTTCGTGACCTTCAGGTGCATCCGTTTTTTCTTCTTTAGAGGATATGTTAATATACACTGTAGGGTCTTTATCAACAGTTTTTTCATTGAAAATAGCATCAAATTCTGTTTTATAATCTTCAGAGAAAAATATGTTGTGCAAATCTAATTTTGGAAACTGTTTTGTAATTCCCCAATAAAATATAAGAGCAGAACTACTTCTTGGTTGTTTTAGTGTTTTTTCTGGTGCCTTATGTTCTTTTAATAAATGCCGATAAGTAGGAACTATGTCCGAATTAGACACCACAATATCTGCGTCGATATTATTTCCTTTTATTGTAATTCCTATTGTTTTATTATTTTCAGTTCTTATCTGATCTACTTTAGAATTAAAATGAAAATCTACACCGGTATCTTTGGCCAATTCATATAAACTTGTTGTGATAGATTGCATTCCGCCTTTTGGGAAATAAGTCCCGAAATACTGTTCCAAGTGTGGTATCATGGACATAATACCTGGAGTTTGGTAAGGGGAGGAGCCATTATAAGTAGCGAACCTATTATAGAGTTGAACTAAGCGCTCGTCTTTAAACGTTTTGCTATTGTAGGCGGATAAAGTTGTGTTTAAATCTAAACTGTTTACATTGAAAATAGCCTTTAGTGTATCTTTAGAAAAGTAGGTGGATGCTTTATGTAGTGATTTCTCTAAGAATAATGATGCCGTTAGATCATACTTTAGTTTACTCTTTTCAAAGTAGTCTAAAATTGTTTTTTTTGAAACATCAAATGTTTTTGCTGCTTGCGCTGCAAAAAGTGTTTTATCTGCGAACGCAGAAAAAGTAGTTCCATCTTCATAGAAGTAATTACAGACGACATCTTTTTTTAGATACTCAAAATAATCCTCAACTGGTTTTCCTGCAACTTCAAATAATTGTTCTATAAACTGTGGCATTGTGAAAAGAGATGGTCCCATGTCAAAACGATAGCCTTGCTTTGTAAATGAAGTTAATTTACCTCCAGGGTAAGAATTAGCTTCGAATACAGAAACTTTGTTCCCTGCTGCTCTTAAACGGATTGCTGTTGCAATACCGGCTATTCCTGCGCCAATTATTACTATGTTTTTAGGGTTATTCATTTACACTATAAATATAAAAATAAATCATTCTACTTATGTTATAAAAAAAAACATGCTTGTGAAGGGAAAAGTTAAACACCATTTGATATTGTTTCTAGAACACCAAGAGCAGCTCGTTCTCCAGAAATTATGGCAGCATTTAGAGAGCCGTTTAATTGTGTGTCCCCAGCTAAAAATATGCATTTTGTTAAACGAGTTTTTGCAGGAGATACTTCGTATTGCAAGTCATTTAGTTGAGGCAGTGCCATTGGAATGGAATAGTGCTTTACGAAATTGCAATTATCAATCGCACAATGATCTTTTAACTCTTTTTTTACCTGTTCAATGAGTTGGTCATTGTGTAGGTTTTGATTATCTATAACTGTTACAGATAATAGTTCTTTACTCGACTTTGTAACAGTTGCTAAACTTGTCGTGTAAAAAATATTATTAATGAGTGTTCCTGATTTGGGAATAAGTCCAATTAATTTTTTAATAATAACTTTATTTTCAGTTTCAAAATATAAGGTATGACAAGACTTCCATTTGGTTGGATTTTGTTTTAATTCAGGAATCAGATTACTTGCTTCTGTTGCAACTATTGTAAAATGACTTTTGATCTTTTCTCCATCTTTTAAGATGATTTCTTGATCTTTTATAGATTCAACTTTGGTATTGAATTTAAAGGTGGTGTTTTTAAGATTTTGAAAAAGTTGTTTTGGAATGGCTTCAATTCCAGCTTTTGGAATTGCGGCTGATCCTTCACCAAACATTTTGTAAACAAATTCAAACATTCTACTTGATGTAGCAAGTTCCAATTCAAGAAAAATACCGCTAAAGAAAGGTTTAAAAAAATCATTAATCATTTCATCTGAAAAATTAAAATCAGTTAAGTAGGAAATCGTAGATTGTTCTTTTGTAGAAAATATTTCCGAAATGGTTTTTTGTTTTAAAATATTATTAAGCTTGAGTATTTTAAGCTTTTCGGAAAAGTTTCCTATTCCAGAAAATAAGGTGGAAAACAACAAAGACATATCTCTTAAAGGATCACCGATTACTTTTTGAGTTTTATTTTTAAAAATAGAAGCGCCAGGCAGGAAAGTTTGTAAATCTAAAGCTTTAAAATCAAGGTATTTTTGAGCGGCAGGGTAAGCCGTAAGTAGTACCTGGAATCCATGATCCAATTGAAATCCATTTACAACATCAGTTTTAACTCGGCCACCAGCGCGATCTGTTGCTTCAATAACTACAGGTTTGTAGCCATTGTCTTCTAAGATTTTCGCGGCTATAAGACCACTGATTCCAGCGCCAATAATATGTATTTTATAGTCTTGCTTATCCATAAGGCTGTACATTTAATTATTTATTTTTGCTAAATATTGTTCTCCATTTTCTAAATGCAATTGTTGCTTTTCTAACGGCATCTTATCAAACATTCTTACCAACATACCTAATCTAGGATTTGCTAAAAAGAAAGCCCTATGTGTATGCATAAACCTCCAGAAAAGACCATCCCAAGTCGCTTGCCATTCTCCTTTTTTGAAGTTACTCATTTTAATAATATAATTACTACCACTAATATAAGGTTTGGTTGCCATTAAGCCGCCATCCGAAAACTGACTCATTCCATACACGTTAGTTACCATAACCCAATCATACGAATCAATAAAGAGTTCCATAAACCATCTATAAACCTCATCTGGATCAAATTCGCAAAGCATCATAAAGTTGCCCAATACCATCAGCCTTTCTATGTGATTGCAGTATCCTGTTTTTAGTGCTTTCTTAATTGTTTGGTCAACAGGAGGGATGCCAGTAGTTCCGTTATAAAATGATGCTGGAATCTTCTTTTTAAAATTCCAAAAATTAGTTGTTCGTTCCTCACTTCCTTTACATTCATAAATACCTCTTATAAACTCTCTCCATCCAATAATTTGTCGGATAAAACCTTCGGTAGAATTAATTGGAATCTTGTTTTCTTTCGCAAATACTAAACATTCGTGAACAACCTCATTGGGAGTAATTAAACCAACATTAAGCATTGGCGTTAATACACTGTGGTTTAAAATAGAGTTTTCAGCAACAATAGCATCTTCATAGGTTCCAAATTCTAAAAATCGTTGTTCAAAAAACTGATTCAGCCAATTTTTTGTAGTTTCAAAACTTGTTGGATATAGTGGGTAATCAGTGAGGCTTCCGAGGTGATTTGAGAAATGCTCTTTTACGTATGCTTTAGCTTCTATGTAATATAAATCTATGGCTGGGAATTGAATAGAAGGCGGTATCTTTTTTGCAGGATATTTCTTTCTGTTTTCAGTATCGAAGGTCCATTTTCCACCAGTTGGTTTACCGTCCGGTTCCATCAATATATTTCGTTTTTTACGCTGTTCTGTATAAAAAGTGGTTTGATGAAATTTCTTTTTATCCTTCCTGAAAAAAACAGCAAGTTCTTCTTTTGAATTTAAAAATAAGGGAGATTGATGCTGTATTGTTTTGATGCCATATTTGCTACAGCTATTTAGTAATCTTTTTTGAAGCCAATTATCTGTAGGGTCAATGTAGTTTATGTTTTCGACTCCTTTGCGCTTCAATTCGGGAATTAAAAATCTTATATCAGCTAAATCAGCTGTTGCTTCTATGTAAAATACTTCTAATTTTTTCTCTTCGCGAAGATAATCCGCATAACGTTTCATCGTAGCTCTATGAAAAGCTATTTTTTGCTTGTGAAATGGGTATTGTTTAAAAAAAAGATGTTCTTCAACGATATAAAAAGGTGCATTTACTTCTAAAAGTGGAGAGTCTTTAAATAACTGATGGGGGAAAATTATGTTTACTTGTTTCATTTAAAATATGCTCTAAAATTCTGGTACTTCATTCACATTTACATACGGAAAGGTATGGGTTTTTTTCAACGAATAATAACTATTTAATCCTGAAATGCCAACACTATTAGAGGCTTCTAGATCAATATCTCCGTCCACTATTGCCGAATCTGGAATAATAAGGTGTTGTATTTCTCCTATGATTAAAACAGTTCCATTCGATTTAATATCTATAGCTTCTTGAAACTTCATACCTATTTTAAAGCTACTCTCTTTTACAAAGGGTGCTTTAAAATTATTGATATATTCTTCAGTTAAATTACAACGTTCAAATTCAGAAATATTTTCACTGAATTTTGCAGATGTATAGTGCGCTTTTTTAATGAATTCGGGATGAATATGATTAATTGTATAAGATTCGTTTTCTTGAATATTACGATAGGTATGACCAACATCTAAAGTTGGTGGTCTGGAGATAAATCCTATAATAGCTGGGTCGCTTCCTAAGTGAATTAACGAACTAAATACAGCTAGATTGGTGTTTCCTTTCTTATTTATAGTACCAATTAAATTGGCAGGTTTTATACCTGTAACAGAATTAATTAACTTTAGCCTAGTAATTCTGTTCAGCTCAGTTATTTGTTTTTTAGTGTAAATCATTTTTGTGTTCTGTTAACGTGGGTGTTTAGTAAACGGGTCATTTGTTTTCGGACAGCAGGATGTTTTTTATGTCCCCAAATTTTATCTCTAGCAAGTCTCGCACTCTCTTGTAAATCTACAATTGGAAGTGGATAGTTTTCACCAATTGTAACATTGCAGAACGCTTGTTCCATTGCCGGCATTTTCCACGGTTCGTGTATGTATACAATTGGAATATCAGCTAGTTCAGGAATCCATTTTTTTATAAATTTTCCTTCTGGATCATGTTCCTCTGAATTTTTCACAGGATTATAGAGTCGTACCGTATTAATACCTGTAGTTCCCGCTTGCATTTGAAACTGTGGATAATGAATTCCAGGTTCATAATCTAAAAACTGTCTTGCCAGATGATATACGCCATCCCGCCAATCCTGGTCGAGATTTAGCGCTAAAAAGGAAACGACCATTGCTCTCATTCTAAAATTAATCCAGCCAGTTTGTTCAACAGCTCTCATACAAGCGTCTATTAGAGGGTAACCTGTTGTTCCCGTTTTCCAAGCCTTAATAAATAAATCGTTTTTTTCATGCTCCAATAATTCATAACCACTGTTAATGCAATCGGTTTCATAAATACATTCTACTTCAAATTTTTGCATGAAATGACAATGCCAATGAAGTCTTGTAAGCATCGCAGAAAAAGCTTTGCTATTTTTTGTTCCGTTAGGGTGTGTACCAATAAATTGAAAAGCCTGTCTAATGCTAATATTTCCCCAAGCTAAAAATGGAGATAACCTGCTACATCCTGTTCTACTTTCTGCAGGTTTTGAAATGTGTTTTTGATAATTAAAACCTCTTTGGTTTGTAAAAGAATGTAAATATCTCCAAGCATTGTGTTCTCCAGCTGGTTGGTATTGTTTAGGATAATCTTGTAATTGTTTTTCTAGTTTCTCTGGAAGTGAAAAATTGTGAATATGCGGTATTTGTTGTGAGACTGAATACTTGTTTTCAATAATTGGAGCATGCATTTTAGCTTGCCATTGTTTATTCCAAGAATCCCTGTTTTTAATTCCTCTAAGAATTCCGTCACGTTGTGATTCCTGCCAAATTATTTTATGTTTATTGCAAAATGATTTAATTTTTTTGTCTCTGATCCAAGTGATTTTAGTTCCACTTTCACGAAAACTAAAAACGTTTTTTATATTAAAATGTTCATTAAGATGTTCAAATATATCAATAGCTTCTCCATGAAAAACATGTACATTTCGATTAAATACAGCTAGTGTTTTGTTCAATTCTAAAATAGAATGATAAGCAAACTGTAGATGTCTTCTGCTTGTATCGGGATACTGCATGAGCGAAGGCTCGAATAGGTAGATGATGAGATATGCAATCCCTGCATGTTCAGCTTTTAATAAAGGTTCGTGATCTTGAGATCGAATATCACGTTTTAACCAAACAATATTGACTGCTTTATTTTTCAATAGTTAAGCTGTTTTTTACATTTTTTCCAAAAAGAAAAAAAAGAAGGGTAGAATCCTTTTACTTCAAACATCCAATCTCTTGATTCTTCAATACCTTTATAATGTAGACTTAGTGGATGTTCTTTAAAGTAGATTGCCGCTAAATCATAAGCTGTTGTTAGCGCGCCAAATTCTCCGATGTAAATTTGAATATTCGATATATTTTCTTCTGAAAGCTTAATAACGAAATCAATTGTTTTTTTTGATACTGGATATTTCTGAAAATGTGAAGGTTCTAATAGCAGAATTCGATTTGCCGAAATATCTTTTTTCCAATTTGGATCCAAATTATAAAAATTGTAGATGCATGTAGGCAATGTTTTATCAATTTCTATTTTTTTTTGTTTTGGTAAAGGCGTTGTTAAATCTAGAATTGGGGCGTCTCTTAAGATTTCAGGAATTTTCAAAGTAGAAAATGCATCGTAGCTAATATCCAAGAAGGTGTCTTTTTGATTTGTAAAACAGTACTTATTGATATTGTCTTGGTTGGCAACATATTTTTTATTTGCATTTGCTCCTGCAACCCATTGCCAGCTCAATGCATTACTTGCCCAATCTGCATCAAGTAAATGATAATACATCCATTTTGCAGGCGTATGCCAATGACTTTGTCCAATGTTACAAGCAATAGACGCAATGTACATTCTTAAGTGATTGTGTAAATAACCAGTTTTGTAAAATTCGTTAATGCCATTATCTATTGCTATAATTCCTGTATTGGCTGTTGTGATTGTTTTGGAAATAGAGGAGTTTGAAACAGGTGCTTGCTCGTTTTTTAAATCTTGATTAATCGCTTCACCTTTAGCGATCCAAACTTGTTGCCAATAATCTCTCCATGCTAACTCTTGTATGAATTTTTCAATTTGAGCAGGTTGGTATCCTTTGTTTAAAATTTCAGATAGAATAAATTTAGTAGAAATAACACCTCTAGAAATGTAAGGAGATAAATGTGTAACTGCGCCATTTAAGAAGTTGCGTGTTGAACCATATTTAATTGGGTTAACACTTTGAACACGCTGAATGATTTCAGCATAAGCGGTAGGGAATATTGAATATTGATCATCAAATAATTCCATTTATCGCTTGCTTATTCTGTTTCCTGAAATAGCCCCTTGACGAGAGCATTTAAAACGAGTAATCTCTGAACTGCGCTTATTGAGGTGTTTTTGACTAACACCGCTGTTAACTCTTTTACGCCAACGTTTAAAACTAGACGTTTTAAGATTGCCACGCATCACCTTAATTACTTCTTTTTCAGGTATGTCAAATTGAAATAAAATAGCTTCAAATGGTGTACGATCTTCCCAAGCCATCTCTATAATTCGGTCTAGTTCTGCTTCTGTAAACTCTTTTTTGGTTGCCATCAATTTATTATTTTGAATAATAAAAGCATCTTAATTTTTTATACAATTAATAATATTTGCTTTATTACATAAATATAATAAATGTTTAATCATTTATAGAAATTGTTAAACAAAACAAGTTTGTCCTTTAAAAATAAAAAATTGTAGTAAGGTCTTTTTGTTGGAATTTGATGAGATTATAATGTCTTAATTTGTATTAGAAATTATCTAAATCACTACATTTATTAATGCATTGGCCGTCTAGTAAAATAGTGTATTCTTTTTTTTAAGTAAAACTTCTTAACACATTATGTTTTCGTTGGATGCTTATTATGCTTTATTTTGATCTCAACTATTAAATTACAGCAAATATTATTTTACTTTAAAAAATTAATGTTAAACATTTACAGTTGATTAATGTTTTTATAATTACTAGATTTCATTTTGAAAGAAATGCGTTCCGGTTTTTTAAAAGGAACATCCCAAGCTCCATTGTATTTTATTTCAAGGGGTAGATATTCATCAAATTGTAAACCTAGAAGAATAAACATTTGAATATCGAAAGAGAACATTATTGTAGTTTGTTTTAAGGCATAACTTCTAGCGATTACCTTCATTGTTCTTCTATCGTAAAATGTAGTTAGATTGGTAATAACAACTTTTTCTTTTTTAACACCATCCTTTATTTTAACGGTGAACTTGTAACAAGGAATAGAATCTCTAAACATTGTTTTCTCAAGTAGGTAATCATAATATTTGGTCATTTTCCCATCAAATATGTTAAGTTTATAACCAATAAACGGAACACCTTCAACACCTAATCCTGGTGAAAACATAAATGTTTTTAGTTGTTCATAATACTTTTCTTCTTTTGATCTGTTTTCAACTTCTTGTTGGGCATAGGCACTATCTACATTATTACTTACCCTAAATCTTCCTTTTTCAAAAAACACTTTATCATACATTTCTGCTGTGAAATATTTATATTCTCCTTTTCTGTTATAAAACTTACCATCGGTATTTTCATCTATAACTTTAATCCATCCTATTTTCCCATTACTGAAATGATCAGCAGTTCTGTTCATTTTTGCAATTTGTCCCCAATTTTTATCATAAATTTTAACTTCGCTATTTGAAATATGTGGGAAAAGTTTGAGGTTTTTAAAAGCACGATAAAACGACGTATCTTTTTTCGTCATTCTGATGAAATCCTCAGCTGCGAATCCATTCGAAACGCTTATTCCTATGGTGTCAATAAATGATGTATCAAGCACAACTTCCTGCTGCGCTTTACTTACTAGGCAAGATAAGAGGGTGAGAAAAATAATAAGATTGGATGTTAATACCTGCATCAGTTCTAAAATAGGAAAAAAATTATAATGAAACCATTAGTGTTTGGTATAACTGTGTCATAGCTTCAAAATCTTGTATAGCTACTTTTTCATAAGGAGAATGCACATTGTCTTCAGCTGCTCCAATAAAACACCAATCAAAAGGTGAAGAACTATTATTTAGTACATTACCATCACTTCCTCCCGCACTCTCAACTTCAAGTTGATAAGGGACTTGGCTTTTTTTTGCAATTTCAATAATTCGATTTAAATATTTCCTTCTTGGTATTCCAGAATCTCTCATAGAAATAGCAACACCATTACCGTGTTGAATACCAGAGGTTACCCAAGTGATGTCAGAAATTAAAGCCTGCCGAACCCTGTAGTGTTCGTAAATGTATTTAGCTAAAAACTGAGCACTTCCACCTCCTTGTTCTTCGTAAGTACTGAAACAAATAATTCCATTTTCTAAAGTTTTTGCAACCTCTAAAGCATTTAATACGCCTAACCGGTTGTCTAAATAACAGCATTCAACATAACCTTCTTCTGATTTTAATTCAGGCTTAAAAGTTAATGTTGTTCCACGTTCTATTTCTCTGTGAAAAGTATAAGATAATTCATTTTTGGATACAAATAACTCACATTCAATATCTCCTAAACTATCTTTTCCAACTAATTTATAGCCATTTTCTGCTTGTGGTCCTCCGATTTTTATTAATTGGTTTCCATATCCTACTGTAAATCCTATTGAATCAAGATGCGCAAATATTGCTGTTGTTGGTTTTCCAAAAACTAATATAATTGTATCTTGAAATTCATTCCCTTCATGAATTATAGGCTGGGAATACCAGGATGCTTTATGTTTTTCGATATAATCTAGAAGATATTCAGTTAGTAAAAATTCACTTCCAGATGGGGCGTGAATTTTGCATAGAGTCTGTAAAAGTTGTAAATCCATTAAAATTGATTTTAAATTTAAAAATACTTCTAAAATTCTCAGCTTTCTAGGCTTACTTTTAAAAGTTATTTACGTAATTGCATTATGAAAAAAATTATGATCATTATAGTATTGGTAATTACTATTATAGCATGCGGTGCAAAATCTACAGAAAGTACTGAAAAACAGAGTGATAATGGTGTGAAAGATTCTGTATTGAAAATAGAATCAGGATTTGTGATTGAAAAGACCAAGGACACGGTAATTATTGTTGAGGAAAATAAAGCGGATAAATTAGAGCTGACTACTCCTGAAAGTATTGCATTAAATGAGAAGATAGTTATCAAAAAAATTGAGGCAGTTAAAAAAGCATCTCCTGAAAATATTGAATTTGAAACGAATATTGCTCCAAAACATCTGGTTGTTAATTTTAACCATTTAAAATTTAACGAATTATTACAAAAAAACGTTTCACCAACTGGTGTCGTTAATTACGATTCGTTAAAAAAAGAGGAGTATAAATTAAATGAATATTTAAAAATGTTAGCAGTATCGGAACCAAAAACAGGGTGGTCTAGGAATAAAAAGCTGGCTTATTATATTAATCTTTACAATGCCTCTACGATCTCATTGATTCTACAGAATTATCCTTTGAAATCAATTAAGGATATTGATAAACCATGGGATATTAGCTTTATTAAAGTAGGAGCGAAGACACTTTCTCTGAATGATATTGAGAATAAAATTATCCGCCCAACTTTTAAAGAACCTCGTGTTCATTTTTCTGTTAATTGCGCTGCTACATCCTGCCCAAAACTTTCTAATAAAGCTTTTTCTGAAAAAAATGTAAACGCATTACTACAGGAAAATACAGAACGATTTATGGGTGATTCATTTTCCGGTTTGAGGGCGGACGGAAAAGAAATAGAGCTTTCTCAAATTTTCGAATGGTATATTGTTGATTTTGGAGGGAAGGATAGTTTACTTCAATGGATTACAAATAATTCAATTCAGGATCTTTCAAAATCTAAATTAAAAGGTTTTATTTCTTACAGTTGGGAATTAAATAATAAGTGATGGATGAAATATGTTTATGTTGTGAAATTTTATTTTAAAATGAAATATTCCAACTATTGCATTGAATAAAGTTGACTTGAGATCTTAAACTAATTAAGTTGCTTTATAATTACGTACATATAAAACCTAACCTTAAACTGCTATTATTACTCTTTTAGGCTTTTAGTTTCGTTCAATATTATGCAAATAAAAAAAATGACCTCTTAACTCAAACTATAAAATTATTTATTCAATAAAAAACCACGATCGTTAATCACTTTTCCATCGTCCATCATTTTTCGAATTTCTTGGATAGTATCATTTCTAGAAAACGGTGATTTGATTAAGAGGTTTGCTAAATTTATTTTTTCGTTTGAAAGTATTGTTGAAATAAATTCTGAAATATTTCCTGCATTTTTATTTCCAACACAATTGTCGCAATTTCCACAATTATCCTTTGGAACTTCATCAAAATAGAACAATGAAATATTAGTTCTACATTTTACTTTTTCTGTTGCGAACTGAATCATATAATCCAATTGGGTCTTGCCAACTTTAGCCCGATCCTCAAGTAGGTCTTTTGAAATAGAAATAGAATCTGTTTTTTGGCGAGGAGTGCTATAAATAATTCTTGGTAGGAAATTTTGTGCTTGATAATGAACAACATGAGTTCGTTCCATTATCTCTAAACCTTTTTTTATTTTAAGAACAGACGACTCTAAACGAGTGGCTAATTCACTCTCACTAATCTTTACGTAATTATTAAACAAGCCAGTATAAGATCGGAGAATTAATGCTAAAAGTTTCGCTTGGAAATCATTTCTATCAACGATTATTTCAATTTCTCTTCTAGATTGTAATATTTTTAATTTGCTACTAGAATTGCAATCGTCCGAAGTAAACAGTAATCCTACATTTTCTAAAATACCAATACAGTAATGAACTTTTATAGGGTGCATTTCATATCGGTTAGAAAACTTTTTAATATCAAACTCAAAACCTTCATCTTGTCCAGATCCAACAGCAATTTGGGAATAATTACCAAGGCTTTGATAAACCGATTTTAATTCAGACCTCGAAGGAAATCGGTAACTCAATAATTTTTGATTATTGAGAATATCTTCTTTGTTAAATAGAAGAACAGCAGTAGAGGGTTTTCCGTCTCTTCCGGCTCTTCCGCTTTCCTGATAATATTCTTCCATTGTAGCAGGTAGTCCATAGTGAATTACTAATCTAACATTGGATTGGTCTATCCCCATTCCAAAAGCACTAGTTGCAACAATAATCTTTGTTTTATTAGACTTCCAATTGGCTTCACTTTTTTTTCGTTCATCAATCGATACGCCAGCATGGTAATAATCGGCACTAATACCATTTTTGTTGAGCATTTTCGCCACACTTTCCGTTTGCTTTCTACTTCTGATATAAACAATTCCACAACCTTTAAAAGGCTTTAAAATATGTTGTAATTGAACAAGCTTATTTTCCGATTGAATAGATTGATAAAATATATTTGCTCTTCTAAAAGAGGAACGAATGATGTTTTTAATGTTAAAATCAAGATGAATAATAATGTCGTTGGCTACCTTTTTATTGGCAGTTGCAGTAACGGCTATTATAGGTGCGTCAGGTGCCAATTCTCTAATTACTCGAACTTCCTTGTAAGCTGGTCGGAAATCATGGCCCCATTGAGAAATACAATGGGCTTCATCAACAGCGATAAAGTTGATGTTCATTTGTTGTAACCTTGCTTGAACGAATAAAGAGTTAATTCTTTCGGGACTTAAATAAAGAAATTTTATTTTGCCATATTTACAATTATCTAATACAATATCGATTTGTCGAGGAGACATTCCTGAACTAATCATTTCTGCTTTAATTCCTAAGTTTTTCAAGGTTTTAACTTGATCATTCATTAGTGCGATTAAAGGGGATATTACAATGCAAATTCCCTCTCTACAAAGTGCAGGTACTTGAAAACAGATGGATTTACCACCGCCAGTTGGCAGTAATGCCAAAACATCTTTTTTTTGTAAGGCATTGTGTATTACCTTTTCCTGAGCAGGGTGAAAATGATCATATCCCCAGTATTGCTTTAGTATTTCAGAGGGAGTGCTATCCATTAATTTTTTCTAAAATAAAATTTAATCTGTTTTCTAAAGTTCCTTGTGGAATTTCAATTGGTGTATATCCAAGCTCAATATAGGCTTTTGTTAAACTCTGATTAATTTTTATTGCTTCTTCAAAAGATTCTCGTCTTTCATTATCCGTTTCATAAATGGCTTCCCAGGGTGGTAAAATAAAAACGAATTGATAAGTAAGCGATTTTGCCGCTAATTCAAGGTCTTTAAATAATGTTTGATTTCCATGATTCATATAACCGATCAAATCAGGAATTCCCCGATCATATATATTGAAAGTATTCTTCGCATTATTAAAATCTTCAATTTGTTTTTTTAAAACCAACTGACTAAATCCAGTAATATCGTCCCAAGGTACTTTGTTAGATTTTAATTGAAGCTGTTCTTTTATTATAATACGAGCAACTTCGTGAAATATTTTACGATCAGGACTTGATAATTGATTTATTAAACTTGTTTTTCCTGTACTTGGACCACCTGTAATGACAATTCTGATCATGCTAGTCAAAACTTACTATAGCATAAAAAGCAGTTACAAAATAGTTTCTAAAATAAGGAATAGAAGAAATTATTTTACTTTGTTCACGAGGTTTTAAACCAAATTTAGTTTCGTAATTCGGATTGATTAGGAAAAAAGTTTCCTTGTCAATATTGTAATCGTGGTTTTTTAAAATTCGCTTAAATCTTTCAATTGTAATTCCTGTTTCTTTTATTTCTAATAAGCTTTCAATTTTATTATCAGATTCTCCAAAAGTCTTCAGTATGCCTTTGTATAAAAAATTAGGAAGAAGATGGAAGAAGGGAAGCTTAGATATTAGTTTACTGTTACAAACTTGCTGATGACCACCAAAAGGGTTTTGCCAAGGGGGAAAACCAAAAAATATTTTCCCGGCAGGTTTTAAGAATTTTTTGACATATCCCATAAATTTATCTTGGTCGTGAATGTGCTCAATTACATCACGAAGGAAAATAAAATCAAACTGGTTTTTAAGTTCATCTGCTAGGTAAATATCTTTGGCAATAAAAGTAATATTCTTAGAGTTTTTATGATCACTAAAGAATTTAATAGCATTTTTAATTCTATTTAATCCTATATCAACTCCTACGCATTTGCATCCTAAATCAGCAAAAGGCAATAGATTTCCTCCTTCACCACAACCTATTTCCAAAACTGAAATTGAAGCGTTAATTGGAAGTATTTGAGATACATATGGAATAACATGTTTTCTCATTGTTTCTCCTTGCTCTAAAAAATACTGTTTTCTATCTTGATGTCTGTTTTGCAAAACGAGTGGTTTTAAGTGGTAAAAGTAATTCTTTTTACAAAATATAACCAAAACTAAAAATCAAATAATAAAAAAAAACCAACAAAAAATAGGGATATTGTAACGAAAACAAGTTACAGAGTATTATATCTAAATTAAAGTTGTAGAATTGTATTTGTAAAAAGAAAATTAATATGGAAGCTAAGTCTATTTTTAAATCAGTATTATTATCATTTTTAATGTTGGTTTTATTTGTTGGATGTAATACCAAAAATAAAGTTCCTGCAACCTATGTTAACCCTGAGTTTAGTACTTATGTAAGTGCTTTTTCTAGCGGACGACTTTCAAGGGGGGATGTTGTTAAAGTGGTTTTAACACAATCGATAGATACTTCTAAATATAAAATAGGAGAAGCTTTACCGAAAGATTTATTTGATTTATCTCCCCATATGGATGGAGTAGCAAAGTTTTCCGATCCTTTTACAATTGAATTTACCCCAGAGGAATGGTTTAAAACTGGTACGACTTATAAAGTAGCATTTTCTTTAGAGGAAATTCAAAAAGTTCCTAATGGTTTTGAAGAATTTGAATTTAATTTTGCAACTCCGATTCTTGATTACAATACAAATTTTAAAGGTTTTGATAAAAACAGTACTTATGAAAAGTTAAACCTTTCTGGAGATGTAGTGTTTTCGGATGTCATAGATACTGCTGATTTATCAACATTGATAGATGTGAATATCGACAGTAAAATTACTTGGAGGAATATAGAACTAAATGTTTATGAGTTTTCTATTCAAAATATTATCAGAAATAAATCAAAATATTCAGTTGATATTTCTTTCGATGGATCAAAAATAGGCATTGATAAAAAACAAAAAAAATCATATTTAATACCTGCATTAGGAGATTTTAAGGTAGCAAATGTAGAGGTTACTAATGGAATTGAGCAATCCATAACCATCTATTTTTCTGACCCAATCGGAAAACAAGCAGGTATTGAAAGTTTTATATCTATTGATGGTAAAAAGGATTGTAAAATTGTTGTAATTGGTAATTCTGTTAAGGTTTATCCAGCTAGAAGGTTAAGCGGAGTGAAAAAACTTTTAATAGAATCGGGGGTTAAGAATACTCGAAACTATGGAATGTTAAAGTCTCAAGAGTTTATTCTTAGTTTTTTTGCTATAAAACCACAATTGGAATTACTAGGAAAAGGGACGATTTTACCGAGTGCAAAAAAAGGGTTGTTATTTCCTTTTAAAGCAGTAAATGTGCGCTCTATAGTGGTAAGTATTACAAAGATTTACACAGACAACATTGGTCAGTTTTTGCAAATTAATGAATTGTCCGGAACTTATCAATTGCATAGAGTTTCCAAAAAAGTATTGCGAAAAAGAATTTCATTAAAAAAATTAGCAAATGTTAATTTATCAGAATGGAATGATTTTCATTTGGATCTAAGTGAGTATGTTAATGTTGATCCTGGAGCTATTTATAGAGTTGAATTAAGATTAGATAAAAAAGGAAGTAATTACACTTGTAAAGATGTTTCGGAAGAGAATAATTTAACTGAAATAGAAATTAAAACTGCAAATGACGATTGGGATGACGAGTCAATTTCAAGAGGATACTATTATGAGGATTATGATTATAATAATTATTACGGGAATTCCAATTACGATTATTCTGAAAAAGATAATCCTTGCAGTAGCTCTTACTACAGGTACAAAAAAGTAAGTAAAAATATATTGGCATCTAATCTAGGAATTACTGTAAAATCAGGTACGGATAGAAAATACCATGTTTTTGTCTCTGATTTATTAACGACAGAGGCAAGGCCTCATATAGAAGTTGAGTTGTTAGATTATCAACAACAAATCGTAGGGGTTGGAACAACAGATGGAAACGGAATGGTTGTCATATCGCCCAAGAGAAAGCCATTTTTAGTGATCGTAAAAGATGCTAATAAAAGAGGGTATTTAAAAATTAGAAATGGATTAAGTTTATCTACAAGTAAGTTTGAAACAAATGGGCAAACGAATAAAGATGGTGTAAAAGGATTCTTATATACAGAAAGAGGGGTGCGTCGTCCTGGAGATTCTATTTATGTAGGTTTTATGATTGAGGATCAAAATGGAAAGCTTCCAAATCATCATCCAGTAAATTTTGAATTGGTTAACCCGAAAGGGAAAACAATGAAAAAGCAGTTGATGATTGGTAATAAAAATGGAATTTATGTTTTTAAAACAACTACTGATATGGATGCCCCAACAGGAAGTTGGGGTTGTAAAGCAAAAGTAGGAAATGCATCATTTTATAAAGAGATTAAAGTGGAATCGGTTAAGCCGAATAGATTGAAAATATTAATAGATTTTCATCAAAAAATAGTGTCTAAAAATAATTCAGCAACTGCCGATTTAGAAGTAAAATGGTTGCATGGAGCTGTAGCTAGAGATTTAGATGTTAAGGTTGAAATGCACTTAGAAAGTTCTTCTGGAGATTTTAAAGAACACAAAAATTATATTTTTAAGGATCCACTATATTCTTTTTCTTCTTCAGATCAAATGGTTTTTGAAAACAAGATTGATAACGATGGAAAGGCTTCATTTAAACCCAAATTTGAGGTTGGTGAGTTTGTCCCTGGAATGTTAACAGCGTACTTTAAGACAAGAGTTTTCGAGAAAACAGGAGATTTTAGTGTAGATAAGTTTTCGGTTAAGTTTTCTCCTTACGACTCCTATGTTGGAATTGCTATTCCAAAAGGAGGTGGTTGGGGGAATGTTTTAGAAACAGGGAAGGATCACCAGATCGGAGTAGTGGTGGTTGATGAAATGGGAAAAGCACTTAACAGAAAGGGAGTTAAAGTAAAAGTTTATAGAATTGATAGAAATTGGTGGTGGGATAACTACGATAGAGATTTAGCCAATTATATTAATCGATCTAGCACTGAACTTATCTTAGATTCTGTGATGGATATAAAGAAAAATGGATCTTATTTTAAAATTAGAGAAGAGTATCCAAATTGGGGAAGATATTTAATAAGAGTAACCGATCCTGTAAGTGGTCACAGTTCTGGAAAACTAGTCACTATTGATTGGCCATATTGGAGAAGGGCATCTAGAAATAATCAGGATTTTGCTACAATGTTAAATTTCCAAAGTAATAAAAAATCTTATTCTGTTGGTGAAGATATTAACGTGTCGTTTCCTTCAAGTGGAAAAGAAAAAGCTTTAGTTACAGTAGAAAATGGTACATCAGTTCTACAGTCTTTTTGGATTGAAACTACGGATAAGCAAACCGAATTTAATATCAAAGCTACAAAGGAGATGGCTCCTAATATTTATGTAAGTATTGCATTATTGCAAAAGCATGGAAGTACAAGTAATGATTTGCCAATAAGGATGTACGGTACAATCCCCGTTGGTGTAGAAGATCCCAATTCACACTTAAAACCTTTAATTGATTTGCCAGATGAGATCAGACCAGAATCCACCGTGAGTATTGGTGTTAGTGAAAAATTAGGTAAAGAGATGTTTTATACACTAGCAATTGTTGATGAAGGATTGTTGGATTTAACAAGATTTAAAACTCCACAACCGTGGAAGCATTTTTATGCTAAACAAGCGTTAGGTGTTAAAACATGGGATATGTACGATCAGGTGATCGGAGCATATGGAGCGCAGTTAAATAAAATATTAGGTATTGGTGGTGATGGAGCGATTGATAAAAAAGGAAGTAAGAAGGCGAATAGGTTTAAACCAATGGTTCGTTTCTTAGGTGAGTTTAAGTTGAAAGCTGGCGAGAAAGTTAATCATAAAATAAAAATCCCCAATTATATAGGATCATGCAGAGTGATGGTTGTTGCTAGAAACAAAAAAGCATATGGTTCAGCGGAGAAAAACGTTAAGGTTAAGAAACCTTTGATGGTTTTGGCTACTTTACCAAGAGTTTTAGGTCCAAATGAAGAAGTTAATTTACCTGTAAATGTATTTGCTTTAAAAGATAATTTAGGTAAAGTAACTGTGAAATTTGAGAGTAATGAATTTTTGAAATCTATTGGTCCAAAAACACAAACAATTACCTTCAACGCATCAGGTGATCAAATTGTTTTGTTTCCTTTAAAAGTCTCTAAAAATATTGGAATCGGTAAGATTAAGGTAACTGTTTCAAGTGGAAAGGAAACTGCTAAACATGAAATTGAGATTGATGTTAGGGCGTCAAATCCAGAAATTACCGATGCGGTAGAAATTGCAATTGATCCAGGTAAGTCATGGAACAGGGAAATTGCATTCCCTGGGATTGATGGAACAAACTCTGGAGGTTTTGAAGTGTCTAATTTTCCTTCAATAAACATTACGGGTAGATTGAGGTATTTAATTCGTTATCCACATGGATGTATCGAACAAACTACTTCATCTGTTTTCCCTCAATTACATTTAGGAAATGTCGTAGAGCTTAACGATCAGCAGAAAATAAAGGTGATTAAAAATATCACGAATGGAATTTTAAGAATTGCAAAATTTCAGACTTCTGAAGGTGGTTTTAGTTATTGGCCTGGAGAGTCTGAGCCAAACGAGTGGGGAAGTAATTATGCAGGTCACTTTTTATTAGAAGCAAAAGCAAAAGGTTATAAAGTTCCTAACTATTTACTCGATAATTGGCTAAGCTTTCAGAAAAATAAAGCAAAACGATGGAATTATAATGGAGAAGTAAATTATAATTATTCTATTCAAGCTTATAGACTATACGTATTGTCTTTAGCTGGATCACCTGATTTTAGTGCAATGAATCAATTAAAATCGAAAATTAATTTGAGTAAAACTTCTAAATGGAGATTAGCAGGAGCTTATGCTTTAGCAGGGCAGTCTCAGGTAGCAATGGAAATTATTGAGCACCTGACTACTGATGTAGCAGATTACAGAGAGTTAAGTTATTCTTATGGATCTGGGACGAGAGATAAAGCTATGATTTTAGAAGTACTTACTGATATGAATGAAAGGGGTAGGTCTGCTTCGTTGGCAAAGGATATTGCAGAAAAAATGAATAGTGAAAACTGGATGAGTACGCAAACAACTGCTTATAGTTTATTGGCTTTGAGTAAGTTTTTGGGTGAATCTGAAAAAGGGAAGTTAATGCAGTTTAATTATTTACTATCGGGAAATTCTCAGGTTGAGGTAAATGCAAAAATTCCAGTATATAAAATCGAGTTAAACCCGAATAAGGATAAAAAGTTGACGATAAAAAATACGGGGAAATCTGTTTTGTTTGTTAAGTTGAGCCAAAGTGGAACACCTGATCAGGATAATAGGTCTGCTTCGAATGAAAATGTCCGAATGACAATTGAGTATAAAGACATGGATGATCGTACAATATCTCCAGATACAATTGAACAGGGTAGTGATTTCAAAGCTGAGGTAACTATTTATAATCCCGGTTATAAAGGATACTTAAGAGAAATGGCTTTAAATCAGATTTTCCCTTCAGGTTGGGAAATCCATAATAGTAGAATGGATTTGTATAATAGTGAAGAAGGAAGTAGGGCTGATTATAAAGACATCAGAGATGATCGTGTTTATACTTATTATAAATTGGGAACTGGAAGTAAAAAAACGTTTACAGTTAAGCTAAATGCGGCTTATAAAGGAAGATTTTATTTGCCTACTGTTGAAACAGAAGCTATGTACGATGATGCTATAAATTCAAGAGTACCTGGAAGGTGGGTAGTTGTTAAGTAGGGTGCAAGACGATTTATTTACGGATGTTTAAATCGATTAATCTCAATTAAATTGTGCTGTTTTTTACGTGTAATTATTTAAGGTTCTTTTTTTTTGCTGGCATATTAAAGCACGATTTGAGCCTTGATGTTTATATTCAAAAAATAAACATTGTTATTTTATATTAAGAATGTGTTTGAGGATAGTATAGCTATTCTATTAAATTCTTCCAGTTATAAAATATGTAATGTATCCAATGATCTCATGAGCTAGATGGTTCCATCCTGAAAGCGCACCGATGTTTGGAATTAAGCAATGTTGGAATTTAAATTTCCGCGGGCCAGCTTTACGATTAGAACTTAAGTAGTCGCATGATAATCCTTCTTTTTTAAAGCATGCGAGACTTCTTCTCATATGCAGAGAAGAAGTTATCAAAAGAATTTTTTGAGACGATAAATCTTCGAATTTTTCAGATAGAATTTTCTTGGAAAACTTTGCATTTTGGTATGTGTTTCTAGATTCGTTCTCGAAAAATATATTTTTTGTTGGAAAATTAATTGAGTTAAGATATCTCATGACAAAATTGGCTTCTTTATTTTCTGGGTGATCTATATCGCCACTTCCTCCTGAGAAAATTAAATAATCTAAATTATTGTTTTGAAGTTTTGGTAAAGTTTGTAATAACCTATCGACGTTACTATTAAATTTAATAATATCGTTTTTATTATCGTATATGATCATTCCTCCAAGTAAAACTCCAATATCATATTTTTTTATTCTACTATTGTTTTCAGGTAATTCCCACAACCTACAAGCTTCATCTAAAATGAAACTGTTGCCAAAAATAAAGATGAAAAGAACTGTTATTGAAAGTAGCTTTTTTCGCTTTAAACTATTTTTTGTTATCCAAGCTGAAACTAATAAAATAATAATATAAGTAAATGGGGAAATTAAAAAAGTCAGTATTTTTGATAGTGTAAAAAACATAGAATTATATTAAGTCAGCCTTTAAAAGGCTAGTGATGTCGTTTTTATATGGTAATGTTAAAAAAGGGTATTCAACTTTAGAAAGATAAAGTCCATTAGGTAGAGCAGGTTCTTTACTATGAATATTCACTTGATTTGCTAATATTTTTTCAAATGCATTAACTGAAATTTCCCCTGTTCCTACTTTCAGTAAAAAGGTCACTGTAATTCTAATCATTCCTCTTAAGAATCGGTTAGCAGTTATACAAAACCTAATTCTTTTTTGATCTTGGCTAAAATACAGTTGCGCAAATTTAACGTCGCAATGTGTGTGGTTATGCAGGTCAGGACGTTTACAAAACGCCCTGTAATTTTGATATAGAGGTAGTATACTGGCAGCTGCGCTCATTGCATCCAAATCTAAATTTTCTAAATTGTAATAGGAACTGTATTTACATAAAATAGGGTCTTCGTAAAGGTGAATAAAATAATCGTAAGTTCTCCATTTAGCATCGTATCTAGCATGTTGTGTTGGTTCAACTTCTATAATGTCATAAACTACAATCCCTTCAGGAAGATGTTTGTTAATGATGAACTTAAGATCAAATTCAAATGGTACATCAATATTAATGTGTAGTGGATATTGGCTTGCATGAACTCCGGTGTCGGTTCTTCCGCAACCATAAACAGTTATTTTTTTCTTGAAAATTCGCTTTAATTTATCTTCAATTACTTCTTGTACAGTAATTACATTAGATTGACGCTGCCATCCTCTATATTTACTGCCATCGAAAGCGACATGTAAAAAGTACCTCATTCAATTATTAATTATTTACCAGGGTTATTCAAAACAAAAATAGGTGAATTGCTTTTAGTAAAGTTTAATGTGATTGTATTTTTTATCTTTTACTAGAAGACATGATGTAAATTGTGTTTTACAGCAAAGGAATTTTATTTACTTTCATAATCACTAGTTTATAACTTTTTATTTCGATGATAATTCTATATTTTTGCATTATGCATCCAAAAAGGAAAATATTAATTGCCTCACCTCGATATATATTTCGATCAGGTCTGGAAGCTATATTTTCCAAAATGGGTTTTATCGTTTTGGCAAACATTAACAGTCAAGATGACCTTGAGCGAAGTATTGTTAAGGAAAATCCAGAATTAGTTTTTATAGACGATAAGGATGCACTATTTAAGATAGAAAAAACAATTGCGTTCTTAAGTATTACTAAGCCCGCAAAAACTATATTGATTTCGGATAATATTAAGAAACAACCATGTCAATTGTACTTAAAAGTAGGAGTTCAAGGAGTTATTACTTCTTTTATTTCTGAAAAAGAGCTAACTGATTTATTTACTGCTATTCAAAATGATAAGGTTTTTATTACGGATGCAATAGGTGAATTGTTATTAGTTGATGAGGAGCAAAATTTTAAAAACATTTGCTCTGAATTAAATATCTCACATCGAGAGATAGAGATTATTAAGTTGATATCGGAAGGTTTTATAAATAAAGAAATTGCAGATCAGTTATTTTTGAGTACACATACTGTGAACACGCACCGTAAAAATATCATGAAAAAATTGGGTGTTAATAATGCATCTGGAATAGTTTTGTTTGCGGTTAAGGAAAAACTAATTAGTCCGAAGGAATTCCTTTTTTCATCTAAGCACTAGTTAATTCTGTTTTTCCTAGGTAAATTTTCAATTTATAGATAAAAGTCTTTTTATTATATTGTAGTTATGAAGTTTATCGTGTTTTAGGTCTAGTAATTAATATATGTACTTTTTTTAATTTATTCCACCTCATTAACAGTTGGTTACGTTTTATTTGCATTTTTTTTTAAAAAAAGCTTGGATTTTAATCTTTAATTGCTGTATCTTTGCACTCCCGTTTACACGACGAGAGTTTTTAAAAGCGGGAAACGTTCTATATTATTTTAGACAGATTATATCACACTCTTCGGAGTAGTACATATA
>MDTF01011764.1_pt1 | contig 30218 bp, 28 predicted proteins | sample 811191 | NCBI WGS metagenome assembly MDTF01 (sample SAMN05326649, study PRJNA326480) | marine metagenome | isolation source: seawater | place: Southern Ocean | collected 2011 | reverse complement strand
TTTTTGTGACCAGTCTGGGGCTCGAACCCAGGACCACCTCCTTAAAAGGGAGGTGCTCTACCAACTGAGCTAACTGGTCAAAATGTCAAAAACATTTTTGTACTTTACAAACAAATAGTTTTGCTAAGCGGATGCAAATATACTATCAATATATTTATCTTTCAAAGCATTTTAAAATAAATTTAAACTTTATTTGTAAACCTTTAATTTACAATAAAAAAGAAAGAAATTTTTTATGAAAATAGTGCTTTTAGGATACATGGGTTGTGGTAAATCTGCTGTTGGTAAACAACTGGCAAGGCTATTAAAACGTTCTTTTGTCGATTTGGATCAAGCCATTGAAGAAGATCAAAAGATGACAATCGCTCAATTGTTTGATGTTAAAGGAGAAATTTATTTTAGAAAGAAAGAGCAGGTATTGTTTACCTCTCTTCTTAGAGCAAAGCAAGATGTTGTTTTATCTTTAGGTGGAGGCACTCCTTGTTATGGTAATTTGATGGAACAATTAACAAATACGCCCGATGTTGTTTCAATATATCTTTCTGCATCGGTAGATACTTTGACAGCGCGATTATTTCTTGAAAAAGAGACAAGACCTATGATATCTCATATTTCAGAAAAACAGGTGCTCAATGATTTTTTACGCAAGCATCTTTTTGAGCGTAGTTTTTATTACAATCAAGCCCATCACAAAGTAGCTGTCGACAAAAAGTCTTTAGAAGAGATTGTAGCATCAATTGTGGCATTGTTATTCTAAAATCGCACGATTATTTCCAGGTTCAAAAACAACAATAACATTTTCGTTGATAGAGGTAGATAAAGAGATTCCTTTATAATCAGCCTTGATGGGATATTTTTTATGATTCCTATCGACGAGTACTGCTGTTTTAAACTGCTTTAAAGGCACGTTTAAAAAATGTTTTACAGCATAAATTAACGTAGTTCCAGAATGTAATACATCATCTACTAGTACTAGTGATTTGTTTTGGTATGCTTGAGGATTTATGGAGGTTGTAATAGGTGCTATTGGGTTCTTCTTGTCTATTGTAACTTGGCAAAGTGATATTTTAATTGGAGAAATTTTCTCTACAGCAGTTTTTAATTTTTTAGCAAAGATGTATCCGTTTTCTTTAATGCCTGCAATGATCACTTCTTCTTCTGAAATATTAGCTTCATAAATTTGATATGCAATACGCTTTAGCTTATGTGCTATTTCTTTTTTGTTAAGGATTACTGTTTCTGTTGATGCCATGATAACAATGTATGTGTTTTATTTTCAAAGATAGTGAAAGATGTTTTGGTTTATTCTTCTTCACTAGTATACTCATCGATGTCTCTTCTGTCTTTTTTTGTAGGTCTTCCGGTTCCTCTTTTTCGGTAATAATCTTTGGAATACTTTAATAACTCTTGATGATCAAAGGCTTCTTTGGGTGTTGTATCTATTCTATATAAATCTACGAGTTTAGGTCCTAGTCTGCTTTTTGGAACATCAATAACATCTAAGGTGTAGTTTACTTGATTTTTTCTAACTGTAACATTGTCTCCGGGATATACGTCTCTAGAGGGCTTGACAGTGGCATTGTTAACACGCACAGCTCCCTTTTTGCAAGCTTGTGTTGCAATGCTTCTTGTTTTGTAGTATCTAATACACCATAAATATTTATCAACCCTCATACATTTTTACTTAAATTGTCTATTAAAGAATACAACAAAAATAACTGAAAATTGTATCTTGTAGCCCTAAAATAACCAACTGTGAAAAATTTAAAATTTCTATTACCAATTGTTGCTTTAGTATTGCTTTTTGCAACAGCTTGTGATTCTGATGATAATCCAGAAGATAACTTCATCCCTGCGCGTGATAGAGCCGAGGAAAATATCGCTTCAACACTTGAGGTTGAGCGTTATTTAACTACTCATTTTTATAATTATGAAGAATTTCAAAGTCCACCTGCAGATTTCGATTTTAAAATTAAGTTTGATACCATAGCTGGTGATAATATCGACAAAATAGCTTTAATGAATCAAGTAGATTTTAAAATGGTTCAAGATAGAGTTGATCAAGACGTTCAATACAAGTTGTATTATTTGAAAGCAATTGAGGGTGATGGGGAACAACCTAGTTTTCCAGATATTGTTAGAATCAATTATGAAGGAACCTATCTTGTTGATGAAGATGGCCAAAATGGAAATGAGTTATTTGATAGTTCTGTGACACCGATACGTTTTGACTTAACATTTATTGTAAACGGTCTTCAGGACGCTCTTATTGAGTTTAAAACATCTACTGGTTTTATTGACAATCCAGATGGAACCGTAAGCTATGAAGGTTTTGGTGTAGGCGCTGTGTTTATGCAAAGTGGGTTAGGGTATTATGTAAACCCACCTCCTAGTGGTGGAGTTTCTATACCTGTTTATGCGCAACTTATTTTTACATTTCAATTATTTGAAACCGAAATTGGTGATCAAGACAATGATGGTATTCCCTCTGTGTTGGAAGATATTAATGGTAATGGATTAGAAGAGGATGATGATACAGACTTAGACAACCGAAGCAACTACATTGACCCAGACGATGATGGAGATTTAAGACCAACTAGAGATGAAATAGAGATTGACCAAGACGGTAACATTACCTTTCCTGATACAGATGGAGATGGTGTTGTTGATTATCTAGATGCAGATAGTTAATCTTCTTTAAATACGGGCATTAAAAAAGCCGCTTTAAGGCATATCCTTAAAGCGGCTTTTTTGTATTTTAATACGTATTGTTATTTTCTTCCAACAACCTTTGTTGCAGCCTTAACAATTGCAGCAGCGTTTAAGCCATATTTTTCCATTAATTGATCTGGAGTTCCAGATTCTCCAAAGGTGTCTTGGGTTGCTACAAATTCTTGAGGTGCAGGATGATTCTCTGCTAAAATTCTAGAAACACTTTCTCCCAAACCACCTAGATAGTTATGTTCCTCTGCTGTTACAACACATCCGGTAGTTGCAACACTCTTTAATATTGCATTTGCATCAAGTGGTTTGATGGTATGAATGTTTATAACCGCAGCGCTAATACCTTGTTCATTTAATGTTTTACATGCCTCAAGTGCTTCCCAAACTAAGTGTCCTGTAGCGACAATTGTCACATCAGTTCCTTCTTGTAAATTAACGGCTTGGCCGATAGTAAAAGTTCCATTTTCTGGAGTAAAGTTAGCTACTTTAGGTCTTCCAAAGCGCAAGTATACTGGCCCGTCATAATTTGCAATAGCAATGGTGGCAGCTTTGGTTTGATTGTAGTCACAGGTGTTAATTACAGTCATGCCAGGAAGCATTTTCATCAAACCTATGTCTTCTAATATTTGATGTGTTGCACCGTCCTCTCCAAGAGTGACTCCTGCGTGAGACGCGCAAACTTTTACATTTTTACCGCTATAGGCAATGCTTTGGCGTATTTGGTCATACACACGTCCTGTAGAGAAATTTGCAAAGGTTCCTGTAAATGGTATTTTACCCCCAATGGTCATACCTGCAGCCATGCCCATCATGTTTGCTTCGGCAATTCCTACTTGGTAAAAGCGTTCTGGATGGTTGGCTTTGAATTCGTCCATCTTTAAAGAACCCGTTAAATCTGCACAAAGTGCTACCACATTTTCATTGGTTTTTCCTAGCTGGGTTAGACCTGCGCCAAAACCAGATCGTGTGTCCTTTTTTCCTGTGTCTATATATGTTTTCATAGGTATGAATGTGTTTTCATATTCGCCATCGCGAATATCTCTTTAAATTGTTGTTGATATGTGTTGCTTAGGCTGGATCATTAATAATCGCCTAAAGTTTCTGGATTTTGAGCTAATGCCAATGCTAGTTGTTCATCATTGGGTGCTTTTCCATGCCAAGCATGTGTATGCATCATAAAATCTACACCGTTACCCATTACTGTCTGTAGTAACACGCAGATAGGTTTTCCTTGACCTGTTTTTGCTTTAGCTTCCTGCATGCCGTCTAAAATAGACTGAATATCATTTCCTTTTTCAACACTTATAACATCCCATCCAAAGGCTTCAAACTTTCCTTTTACATTTCCTAAGGGTAATACAGTATCTGTAGACCCATCAATTTGCTGTCCATTTAAATCAATAGAGACAATTAAGTTGTCTATTTTGTTTCCGGCAGCATACATTATAGCCTCCCAGTTTTGACCTTCTTGTAATTCTCCATCACCACACAAAACATACACATGGTGTGTGTCTTTATTTAATTTTTTTGCTGCTGCTGCCCCAATAGCTACTGAAATTCCCTGACCTAAAGATCCAGAAGCTATACGAATACCAGGTAATCCCTCATGTGTAGTTGGATGTCCTTGGAGTCTTGAGTTAAGGAGCCTAAAGGTGTTTAGCTCTTCTACTGGGAAATATCCAGAACGTGCCAATACACTATAAAAAACAGGAGATATATGACCGTTTGATAAGAAGAAAAGATCTTCATCACTTCCGTTCATGTCAAAACCATCTTTGCGTTGCATCACTTCTTGGTAGAGTGCAACAATAAATTCTGCACATCCTAAAGAGCCCCCTGGATGACCAGAATTCACTTTGTGTACTTGTCTTACAATGTCTCTGCGCACCTGGGTAACAAATGCTTCTAATTGGGTAATATCTGCCATATTGTTGTTTAGTTTCTGGCTCAAAAATACTTCTTTAAACCCCCAAGAAAAAGCAGAGGCAAATGAGGTTATTAACCATTTTTATGTTTTAGTTAACATTGTTCAGATCTTTTAAAATTTATACAGTAGTGACCCTATTAAAAGAATGGTTTTTCCTTTTTAAAGGCTCAAAAAAACTTGTCTTTCGTCATTCGTACTTCACCGAGCAAACGTATCTTTGTCTATTCATCAAAACTTCCTCATGGATTTTAAACTCGAAGCCACAGACATACAAGGGCAGGCCCGCGCTGGAACCATTACCCTAGACCACGGAATAATTGAAACTCCTATTTTTATGCCTGTGGGCACTGTAGGTAGTGTTAAGGGGGTGCATCAAAAAGAATTACGCGATGAGATTAATCCTGATGTTATTTTAGGTAATACCTACCATTTATACTTGCGTCCGGGAACAAACATTCTCGAGAAAGCAGGTGGTCTTCATAAATTTATGAATTGGGATCGAAACATCCTAACCGATAGTGGTGGGTATCAAGTATATTCTTTGTCTGACAACAGAAAGATTAAAGAAGAAGGCGTAAAGTTTAAATCGCACATCGATGGAAGTTACCACGTATTTACTCCAGAGAATGTGATGGAGGTACAGCGAAGTATTGGTGCTGATATTATTATGGCCTTTGACGAATGTACACCATACCCTTGTGATTATAATTATGCTAAACGTTCTATGCATATGACACATCGTTGGCTGGAGCGTTGTTTGACCCACCTAGATAAGACGCCCTTTATGTATGATTATAGTCAAACATTTTTCCCTATAGTACAGGGTAGTACCTATAAAGATCTGCGCAAACAATCTGCAGAGTATATTGCTGGAGTAGGGGCAGAAGGGAATGCTATTGGCGGCTTATCTGTTGGGGAGCCTGCAGATGAAATGTACGAGATGACCGAGGTAGTAACTGCAATTTTACCCAAGGATAAGCCGCGGTATTTAATGGGTGTTGGTACACCAATTAACTTACTAGAGAATATAGCCCTTGGTATTGATATGTTTGATTGTGTAATGCCTACTAGAAATGGTCGAAATGGAATGTTGTTTACTGCACATGGAACAATTAATATAAAAAACAAAAAGTGGGAAGCAGATTTTAGCGCTATTGATGAAATGGCAATAACGTGGGTAGATACAGAATATAGTAAGGCTTATTTACGCCATTTATTTACTGTTAATGAAATGTTAGGCAGACAAATTGCAACCATACACAACCTTGGTTTTTATTTATGGTTGGTGCGTGAGGCAAGAAAACATATCTTAGCAGGAGATTACACCCCATGGAAAAACATGATGGTAAAACAAATGGATAAAAGACTTTAGGGCTAGGTATATGTTAAGCATTCTCGATAAGTATATTATAAAACGCTATTTAGGAACATTCTTGCTCCTATTGCTTCTATTTATACCTATTGGTATTATTGTTAATCTTGCAGAGAAGATTGATAAAATCTTAGATAATGAAGTTCCCTTTTTAGAAGTGGTCTTTTATTATATAGATTTCACCATTTACTTTGCAAATTTATTATTTCCTCTGTTTTTGTTTTTATCTGTAATATGGTTTACATCCAAATTGGCAAACAATACAGAGGTTATTGCTTTTTTGAGTAGTGGAGTGTCCTATTACAGGTTCTTACGTCCTTATATGATTGGTGCAACTATGGTGTGTATTGGAGCCTTCTTTTTAGGAATGTTTATAGCACCAAAAGCCAGCCTTGGCTTTAATGAATTTTCTTTCAAATACTTAAAACGAGGTAAGCAAGATCGCGAAAAATCTAATGTGTACAGACAGATTAATGATAACGACTATATCTATGTTAGCTATTTTAATGTTAAAGAAAAAAGTGGAAGTAACTTCACACTAGAGCATTTTGAAAATAAAAAATTAACTTATAAATTGGCTGCCAACCGTATAAAATTTAACGAAAAAGACAGCACCTACACTTTGTTTAATTACACAAAACGAAAGGTAGGCCTGGATGATGATATTATTGAACGTAAAAAGCGTTTAGACACCGTGTTTAGTTTTGATCTAGATGACTTAACACCAGTAAAATATATAGCTGAAACATTAAACCTTCCAGAACTTAATGATTTTATTAACAGAGAAAAACAAAAGGGGTCTTCTTTTATAAGCTCCTATGAGGTGGTTAGGCATAAACGCTGGAGCTCACCAGTTTCTGCTTATATATTAACCATTATAGCGGTAGCCGTTTCTTCTGTAAAACGTCGGGGAGGTATGGGCGTTAATCTAGCCATTGGTATTGCTATAGGAATGGTATTTATCTTCTTTGACAAGGTTTTTGGAACCTTAGCCGCTCAAAGTGATTTCTCACCCTTTGTAGCGTCTTGGGCACCTAATATTGTATTTGCTATTTTAGCCATTTATTTATTACGAAATGCCAAACGCTAAACTCCTTAATTACCTTCATTTACACTTTATAGTCTTTATATGGGGCTTTACAGCAGTATTGGGTGCGCTTATTAGTATCGATGCTATTGCTTTGGTTTGGTTTAGAATGAGTATTGCCTCTGTATTGATATTGGGCTGGATTGCTTACAAAAAAACACCCTTGAAGTTTAGTCCAAAAACAATGACAGTGTTTTTATTAGCAGGAGCTATCATTGCGGTGCATTGGCTTACTTTTTTTGGTGCTATTAAAATTGCTAATGTTTCTACAACTCTGGCAATTATGTCTACGGGTTCTTTTTTCACCGCCTTTTTAGAGCCTATTTTCTACAAGCGAAAAATTATTTGGTATGAAGTGGTTTTTGGTCTTATTGTGGTGTTGGGTTTGTATGTTATATTTCAGGTAGAGGGAGATTATACTTGGGGTATTATCTTGGCCTTGATTTCCTCTTTTTTGGGTGCGCTATTCTCAGTGATAAATGGAAAGCTGGCTAAAGAATATAATGCTAGCGCTATTTCTTTTTACGAACTTTTCTTTGGCGTTTGTTGCATCTCTTTGTATTTGTTGTTTAGTGGTAGTTTTGATGCTTCATTCTTCTCTTTATCACAAGCAGACTGGGGCTATTTATTTATACTCGCTTCAGCATGTACAGCATATGCTTTTATAGCATCTGTTCATGTTATGAAGTGGATTAGCCCCTACACAGTTATGTTGACCATTAACATGGAGCCTGTTTATGGTATTGTATTAGCGCTCTTTATTCTTGGAGATTCAGAAAACATGGGGCCACAGTTTTATTACGGCGCAGCCATCATTGTTTTAACGGTAGTTGCTAACGGAATTATTAAAAACAGGCGTAAAAAGAAATCAAAAAATTAAAGGAGTTCAAGACATAGCTCAAAACAAAATTTTATCTTTGTGAATTAGAAGTAAAATAATATATTCAAAAACCATTATGGAATACCTAGATTTTGAATTACCTATTAAAGACTTGCAAGAGCAATACGAAAAGGCCTGCCAAATTGGTGAGGACAATGATGTAGATGTTACTAATACCTGTAAGCAAATTGAACTAAAGTTAGAAGAAACTAAAAAAGATATATATAAAAACATAACTCCTTGGCAGCGTGTACAGTTATCACGTCACCCAAATAGACCATATACTATGGACTATATAAATGCAATTTGTGGAGAAAGCTTTGTTGAGTTGCATGGAGATCGTGGTTTCAAAGACGATAAAGCTATGGTAGGTGGTCTTGGTAAGATTGGTGACCAGAGTTATATGTTTATTGGACAACAAAAAGGATATAATACCAAAACACGTCAATTTCGTAATTTTGGTATGGCTAATCCAGAAGGCTACAGAAAAGCACTACGCTTGATGAAATCTGCTGAGAAATTTGGAGTACCTGTAGTGTGTCTAATTGATACTCCTGGTGCTTATCCAGGTTTAGAAGCAGAAGAACGCGGCCAAGGAGAGGCTATTGCAAGAAATATTTTAGAAATGACCCGCCTTAAAGTACCTATTATTGTTTTAATAATAGGAGAAGGAGCCAGTGGTGGGGCCCTAGGAATTGGTGTTGGAGACCGTGTGCTGATGCTAGAAAACACGTGGTATTCTGTAATTTCTCCAGAAAGTTGCTCATCAATTTTGTGGCGTAGTTGGGAGTATAAAGAGCAAGCTGCAGAAGCATTAAAACTTACCGCTACAGACATGAAAAGGCAAAAGCTTATTGATCTTATTGTAAAAGAACCTCTTGGAGGTGCCCATGCAAATAGAGCAAAAACATTTAGTACAGTAGCAAATGTTATTACCAAAGAATACAATCAATTAAAAGACTTATCACCAAAAGATTTAGTTGCCCAGCGCATGAATAAATATTCAGAGATGGGAGTCTTTAACGAATAAACCTAGTCATAGCAATACATTATAAAATCTGGAGTAGTTGCTTCAGATTTTTTTTATGCTTATTAACAATATTTTCAAGTTTTCAACAATTAAAATGTTAATGATTGGTGGATAGAAGTGCTGCCAAATTAACCATCACATCTTAACATTTTCTTTACATTCGTTCTATGGAAAAAGCACAACCTAACTCCCCTTATAAAAAGCGTCCTGGACAAGTAATAAACTTAGAGAAAGGCAAGATTCCACCTCAAGCCACTGATTTAGAAGAGGTTGTTCTTGGTGCCATGATGATTGACAAAAAAGGAGTTGATGAGGTTATAGATATTTTAAACCCAGACGTTTTCTACAAAGAATCCCACCAACACATATTTGAGGCTATCAATACTCTTTTTGTAGAAAGCCAGCCCGTAGACTTATTAACTGTTTCACAGCAGTTAAAGAAGATGCAAAAACTAGAAATGGCTGGAGGAGAATTTTACTTGATTCAACTTACTCAAAAAGTATCTTCTTCGGCGCATATAGAGTTTCATGCTCGTATTATTCTTCAAAAATACATTCAAAGAAGTTTAATTAAAATTTCTAATGAGATTATTCAAGATTCTTATGATGAAACAACAGATGTTTTTGATTTACTAGATACTGCCGAGAGTAAATTATATGAAATTACTCAAGGAAACATAAAGCGCTCTAGTGAAACGGCTCAAGATTTAGTAATTCAAGCCAAAAAGAAGATTGAAGAAATAGCCAACAAAGAAGGCCTTTCTGGTATCCCTTCTGGCTTTACTGAATTAGATAAACTAACCTCTGGATGGCAGCCAAGTGATTTAATTATTATTGCTGCGCGTCCTGGTATGGGTAAAACCGCATTAACCTTATCTATGGCACGTAACATGGCGGTAGATCATAATGTTCCGGTAGCATTTTTCTCTTGTGAAATGTCATCTGTTCAGTTAATCACTCGTTTAATATCTAGTGAGACAGGACTTTCTTCAGAAAAACTAAGAACTGGAAACCTAGAGAAACATGAATGGGAGCAGTTAAACGTTAAAGTAAAAGGACTTGAAAAAGCACCATTATTTATTGATGACACACCTTCTCTTTCCATCTTTGATTTACGTGCAAAGGCAAGACGTCTAGCCTCCCAGCATGGGGTTAAAATGATTATGATTGATTACTTACAGTTAATGACTGCTGGAGGTGGTAAAAATGGAGGAAATCGTGAACAGGAAATATCCACAATTTCTAGAAATTTAAAAGCTTTAGCCAAAGAATTAAATGTACCAGTTATAGCACTGTCTCAACTATCTCGTGCGGTAGAAACTCGTGGAGGAAGTAAGCGCCCATTATTGAGTGACCTTCGTGAATCTGGTGCCATTGAGCAAGATGCAGATATCGTTTCTTTTATTTACCGTCCAGAATATTACAAGATTGATGAATGGGATGATGATGATCATTCACCAACTGCAGGACAAGGAGAATTTATTGTAGCAAAACACCGTAATGGTGGATTGGATGAAATAAGGCTTAAGTTCGTAGGACATTTAGGTAAGTTTGAAAACCTAGATACTTTTCCGTTTAACAACGAAATTGCATCTAGTATGAATGCCGCTGCAAATGATGACACCTTTAAAACCCCTAATTTTCCATCTGTAGAAGATGCCTTTGGTAGTTCTTCTAACAACGATGCATTGCCTTCTAATGATGACGTTCCTTATTAAAAGTTTGCGCTAAAAATTAATTTTAACACGCCTTATAGAGTAAGAAATCTATTTTGGCGCTTATTTTGTGGACTATTAAAATTCTTTCGGTGTTCCAATTCTTTGGCTTAGATTTTGTCGTTATATTTACACTATGACGAAGTTATGCACCTTACTATTTTTGTGTCTTTTTAGTGTACAGAGTTACGGCTCTTACATTCTCATTCCTATGGATGAAACCTCTCAAAAAGAGCATCTAAAAGCCTATGGAATTACCTATTGGATTCTTGAAAATAATGTAAAAGCCAAATGGTTGCTTAACTATAGAGGTGGTTCATTTTTAGTGCCAGATACTGAGCAGATACGTAAGGAATGCCAAATACGCGGTGTCTCTTTTGAAATTATTAGTAATTCTAAAGCCTCACAGGTTCTTGAACAAATAAGCAGCCCGTCACAAAATATGGAGGCTGTTGTGCTAGAAAAAGCCCCGAGAATTGCAGTCTATTCTCCCAAAGGTAATCAACCTTGGGATGACGCAGTGACCATGGTGTTGACCTATGCAGAAATACCTTATAAAATTATATATGATCAAGAAGTATTAAGAGATGAACTTCTCTTGTATGATTGGCTGCATTTGCATCATGAAGATTTTACAGGACAATATGGTAAGTTTTACAGAGCCTATCGCTCTGCACCTTGGTATATAGAAGTAAAAAGGAATTCTGAAGCCTTGGCAGCTAAATTAGGTTATACTAAAGTTTCCGAAGAGAAAAGAGACGTTGCTTTAAAAATTAGAGACTATGTAGTTGGTGGCGGTTTTATGTTTGCGATGTGCAGTGCCACCGATAGTTTTGATATAGCGCTCTCTGCAGAGGGTGTTGATATTTGTGAGCCTATGTTTGATGGAGATGCTAGTGATGCTAATTATCAAAGTAACATAAACTTTAAAAGGACATTTGCTTTTAAAAACTATTTATTAGAAAGAAGTCCAATGGTGTATGAATTTTCTTCTATTGACATGACCTCAAAACGTAAAATTTCAAAAGAGACAGATTACTTTTCATTAATGGATTATTCTGCCAAATGGGATCCAATTCCATCGATGCTTGTTCAAAATCACACCTCTTTAGTAAAGGGCTTTATGGGGCAGACAACAAGTTATAAAAGAGATTTAATAAAATCTAACGTATTGGTAATGGGAGCGCACTCGGCAAGTGGAGAGGCACGCTATATTCATGGTATTAAAGGAAAAGGCTTCTTTACATTCTATGGAGGGCATGATCCAGAAGACTATCAGCATAGAGTAGGGGACGCTAAGACAGAATTGGCATTGCATCCAAAATCTCCAGGATATCGTTTGATTTTAAACAATGTATTGTTTCCAGCCGCAAAAAAGAAGAAACAAAAGACGTAGTCTATTTGTGCAAAGACAATAAGTAGGCAGCAGCCTCAAAAGGACTTGTTTTTCCTTTTGCTAGTTTTTCGAGTTGCTTTTTTAATGCCTTTTTGATACTTGGGTTGTTGTAGAAATCACTTTTCAATCTATTTTCTATAGTTTGTAACATCCAGAAATGCTGTTGCTCATCTCGTTTACTTGCAAAATAACCAGCCTTTTTCATTTGTGCTACATAGTCTTCTATAAGTTGAAGGGCTTGGTCTATGCCTTCATTTTTAATTGCACTGCATGTAATAGTTTTTGCAAGCCAGCCATTATCTTTAGGAGGATATAGATGTAAGGCACGGTTAAACTCGGTCTTAGCTAATTTTGCAGCCTTGATGTTTTCTCCATCTGCTTTATTTATAATAATAGCATCAGCCATTTCCATGATACCGCGTTTGATGCCTTGTAATTCATCCCCAGCACCTGCTAATTTTAGCAATAAAAAGAAATCGGTCATGGAGTGAACCACTGTTTCGCTTTGGCCAACTCCTACGGTTTCTATAATAATATGAGTATAACCAGCAGCCTCACACAAGATAATAGCTTCTCTTGTTTTTCTTGCAACTCCTCCCAGAGAATCCCCACTCGCAGATGGTCTAATAAATGCATGTTTATTTTTAACCAACTCCTCCATTCTAGTTTTGTCTCCCAAGATGCTTCCTTTACTTAAGCTACTGCTTGGATCTACCGCTAGCACCGCTACTTTATGGCCTTGTTGTGTGAGAAGTGTGCCAAACTGTTCAATAAATGTACTTTTTCCTACGCCAGGCACACCAGTAATACCAATGCGTATAGATTTATTAGCATAAGGCAAACAGCCGTCAATTAATAGTTTGGCTTGTTGTTGATCTTTTGTGGCTGTGCTTTCAATAATCGTGATTGCTCTACTTAAGGCAGTTTTGTTACTTAAAATAATTTGAGCGATAAGTTCTGGAATTACTAACCTTTGCTTTCGAGCTATTTTTAATTTTGAAGCAATAACTGTGCTTAGGGTATTAGGTCGTTGGACCCCTTCAAGTTCATTTAATGCGCTGGTATGTTTTGCCTTTTTGTTCACTATGTGAATTTATGACAAATTTATGACATTTGATTTTTCAAAACTTGTTTTGAACTGTATATTGATCATAATAAATAAAAATAGATATTATGAATACATTATATGAAGCAACAACCAATGCCACGGGAGGAAGATCTGGATATGTTCAAAGCGAAGGGGGGCCAATCGATATGCCTTTATCCCTACCAAAGGCTATGGGAGGAGATGGCGGCAATGGCACTAACCCAGAGCAGCTTTTTGGTGCTGGCTATGCAGCTTGTTTTGGAGGCGCTTTACAAGCCGTTGTGGGTATCGGGAAACTAGATATAGATGTAAGTCAAATAAGTGTAGATGCTACCATTGGGTTTTGTAAGGATGAGGACGGCTTTTTTTTAGAAGCTACACTAGATTGTTACATACCAGAGGTGGATCATCAAACCGGAGAACAATTAGTCAATGATGCGCATGAAATGTGTCCATTCTCGAAGGCTACTCGAGATAACATTACAGTTACCCTTAACTTGTTGTTAGACGAGTAATTTTATTTAACACCATATAAAAACCCCAAACTTGAAACATCGAGTTTGGGGTTTTTTATTTTTTTTATTGAAAGAAATCTAGCTTTTTATTCTTTTAATATGTAATGCTGTGAGCTTATGCCATCAGCAAATACAGATAATATATAAACCCCCGTTGCAAATAGTTTTGTATCAATGGTTGCTTGTGTGGCATTTATTTCTGATTCCAAAACAATTGCGCCAAGCATATCTCTAAGAACTACTTTTTCAATGGTCTTTGTGTTTTTAAGTGTTACGACTCCTGAAGTTGGATTTGGGAAAAAAGTAAAGTTTTCAAAAACAGTATCTTCTGTGTTAAGTATTACATCTGTATCTATGAGTATGTCTGTCGGGCTTCCAGAATTTGTAACTAAGACAAAATAGTGCTTTTCTGGCATAAGATTAATGGAAGCCTGAGTCCCTGTAAAACATGGGTTTTCGGCATCCTCAACACGTATTAGTTCTTCTATAGTAGGGCTGTCGGTAGTTGCCTCAAAATAGATAACACCACTAACACCATTTGGCGTTAAAATAGTTGTTGTTGAACTTCCTAAATCAGCACTATAAAAAGAATACCAAACACCGTTAAAACCATCAACAGTACAATTGTTTGGGTTACCTCCTTCTTCTGTTGCAAATTGTGTGTCTACATCTTGGTCTAAATAATCTTCAGTTCCTGTGTCGATTGCATTAACAATAAGATCATTTGCCGGTGGCATTGGTGGCGCTGCGCAGTCTACTGTAAGTGTGAACGTTCCAATATCTCCATTATAGCCTTCTATGGCAATGTAATAGGTTGTTGCAGGCATAGTTGTTAGTGTAATTTCTGAACCTAAGCCACATGCATCGTCATTTTCACTTACCAATGTCCCGTTGCAATCTATATAAATGCGGATAAAAGGATCGTAATCAAAAGCTGTACAAAGAGAAAATGCAACATCTCTTGCCCCAGCAGATGTTTCTGTAAACCTATAAAATGCATCAGCTCCACCAACACCATTAGTGTCGGTTTTGTCTATTGTTGTTCCTTCAGTACTACTATTGCAAGTGATTTCTATTGCTGTTTGGCAAGTGTCATTAAAATCTATACTTACAAAACTTAAACCCCAATCAAAAGGGTCTTCATTCCATCTGTCATCCCATTGGATGTAATAATCTTCATTAGCCATTACTTCAAAGCCAGCAATTTCAGAAGCATATTCAGCCCCAGAACCATCTGGTGCAAATGGGCATTGATCATCATTAGTGACTACTGCTATTGCATCTGTGCAATTACTCCAAATAGATACACGCGTGTCAGAACCTCCCAAACAAGAAGAAATGTCTAGATATCCGTTTTCTGAGGGTGTGTAAACAAACCATGCTGAGTCTCCTCCATTTGCCCCACCACTCAAATCATTAATTTGTGTCTGGCTTATCACTCCAGGTAATACACTAACGGCATTTATGCAATCATCCGCACCATTTTGAGCGTTAGCTTGCCAACTAGTAATTGTTACTAAAATCGATAAAATTAAAATATAATATATTTTCATTGCTTTTTGTTTTAGGATCTTATTTCAAATATAGTATTATTTTTTTTTAAAAAAGTGACTCATTTTTGAAACAGCGTTCCTAAATTGTCGTCTTTTAAATGATTTATAACAAACCAGCAACCCACGTGTCAAATTCTTTACTTGTAGAACAGTGTAGAACACAAAACGCTAGAGCTCAAACGGCACTCTATACACAATACTGTGACGGTATGTTTATAGTGGCTAGCAGGTACCTAAAAGACACTGCAGAGGCAGAAGATGCCATGCAGGTTGCGTTTATCAAAGCATTTAAGAAAATAGACCAGTTTAAAGCAGATGTTAGTTTTGGAGCTTGGTTAAAGCGCATTGTTATCAACACATGTTTGGATGCTCTAAAAAAGAAGAAGGCACATTTTGAAGAAATTAATGAGAAAACGCTTCGTATTCAAGAAGATGAAGATTCAAATTGGTCTGTAGCTGACGGTACCACCATGGCAGTCATACAAGACGCAATTGCAAAGTTGCCCCCTAATTATAAATCTGTCGTACAGTTGTTTTTGCTAGAGGGATATGATCATCAAGAAATTTCACAAGTTCTAGATATTACACAAAGCGCTTCAAGAACTAATTTGCATCGAGGGAAAATACAATTACAGCACCATTTAAAACAGTTACAACATGGCACAGGATATTAGAGAGATAATGAAAGTAAAAGCATCTCAAGAGCCTATCTTACCGGTAGGTCATAAGACTCGCTTTAAAGCTAGATTACAAGCTAATTTTGGTTCAAATAAAAACGCAATACAGTTAAAGAAGCCAGCACTTTTTTGGATGAAGATTGCAGCCTTAGCGATAGCATTTATTGCGGTAAGTATGTTTGGGTATCATCAATTATCCAAAAATAACGAGAATGACTCATTCGTAGAAAGTAGTCCAGCACCCCAGCCACAAGAAAATGAAAAGTTAATGCGTTTAGCAGATATTTCTCCAGACCTGAAACGTGTAGAGGAATATTATATGACAGGGATTAACAAGCGGTTAGCATCTTTAAAAATTACCACAGATAATAAAGATGTTATTGATGGGTATATGCAACAGTTAATGGTCCTTGACCTGGAGTATGAAAGTTTGAACATCGAGCTTAGTGAAGTAGGTCCATCAGAAGAGACCATCACGGCACTAGTAGATAACCTTAAGATGAGGTTAGAATTATTAATGAAATTAAAAACAAAATTAAAAGAACTAAAAAATCACACAAATGAAAACATTAGTAGCATTGAAGTATAATCTGTTTTTGGCCCTTGTGCTCATTATAGTTGCTCCAGGTTTTGCTCAAGAAAAATTTGTAGCCTCTTATAATGCAGGTAATGATATGATGGTAACGTTAAAAACATCTCACACCAGCGTTATTTTTGAAACCTGGAACAAAAACAAGGTAGAAGTAGAAGCTTTTATAGATGCAGAGGCGCTAAGCAAAGAGCAAAAGCAAGTCCTTTTTGATGCTTGGAACTTTGAGGTGTTAGGGAATTCTAAAAATGTAGTGATTAGTTCTAATGCAATAGGAAGCTGGAACGGTAATAGCCTCTCTAGTCTAGAGGCTCAAATGGGTAAAGATTTTGTGACAGCGGTAGATGTCTCGTCTGAAAAACGTGAAGACGATAATGAAGTGAAGACACAAGCGCTTGGAAAAATTATTGAGCGTAGTGTTAAAATAGCCAATGGTATATCGTATTCAAAGACCACTGTGATAGATGAAAATGGAATTTTAAAGACCATTATTAAAACCAATAAAGTAAAAAAAATACCAGCTGCAAAGCGAACTATTGTTATTAAAATGCCCAAAAGTACTAAGACAGATATTAACGTTCGCTATGGAGAAATGAAAATGGCAGATGCATTTAATGTAAAAGCAGTACTAAATCACACTCCTTTTACCGCAGAGCGTATTGATGGAGCACAAACACTTATCAACGCTTCTTATGCTCCTGTGGTAGTTAAAGACTGGCAGTACGGGACCTTGTATGTTAAGTTTGTAGATACTTGTGATATTCAAACCCTAACAAGTATACAGCTTAACGCAAACTCTAGTGATGTACGTCTAGGTAGCGTTTTAAAAGAAGCTTTTGTTACAGGATCTTTTGGAACCTTAATTATTGATAGCGTAGCGAGTGAGTTTAAACAATTAGAAATTGTACTTCGTAACACAGATGCTTCTGTATCATTACCAAATAACTCTTTTTCATTTTTATTTAACGGAAAAAAATCAAGCCTACAATACCCAAAATCACTACAGATTAACACTTCTAATGAAGGGCAACGAGTATTAGCAAGAGGGTTTTATAAGAGTGATACGCCAAGCAGAAAATTTCTAGTTAATGCAGATTATAGTACCTTGATTTTAAAATAAGTCTCTTTATTTAACACCGTTTCAAAAGACATTCTTTGAGCCTTTTAAGCGCCCTTGTAACATAAGTTTGTTTAATTGGGTAGATATCCTGTAAATGTTTCCATATAAAAAAACCCCAAGAGCATTTGCTCTTGGGGTTTTTTACAAAAGGAGTTTTACTGTTATTCTGTAAGAACCCATTCTCCTTTTGTAATTAAAGGAATAGCTTGTTTGTATTTCACCTCTTTACTTTCACCACTCATTACGTGCTTTATAGTAACTTTATCATTACGCCCGATTTTTGGCATTTCACGGGTAATAGTTTCTGTTACTTGTTGTTGAGCTTGTGTTTGTCCAGCTGCCCTAGATTGAACAGAGCGTTCATCTAGATTTTTAATTTCATCTTTCTGCTCGTTAAGTTTTTGTTTACTTTTTACTTCGTGAGCTTCTTGAATTTGTTGTTGGTTTTCTTTAGGCAACTCTCCTTTAAATAAGAATGATAACACATCCTTATTTACGTTTTCTACCATCTTTTTAAACAGTTCAAATGCTTCAAACTTATAAATTAACAATGGATCTTTTTGTTCGTGTACGGCTAGCTGTACAGATTGTTTTAATTCATCCATTTTACGTAAATGTGTCTTCCAGGAATCGTCAATGATGGCCAATGAGATGTTTTTCTCAAAATCTCTCACTAATTCAGCCCCTCTTGTTTGGTAGGCTTTTTCAAGATCTGTTGCAACGTTTAATGTTTTTACTCCATCTGTGAAAGGCACTAATATACGCTTGTATTGATCTTTGTGATTCTCATATACATTTTGAATTACCGGAAAGGCAATCTCTGCATTAAGTTTCATTTTTTCTTGGTAATGCCCATAGGCAACTTTGTATACTTTTCCTGCAATTTCTTGGAATCCTAATTTTTCAAATTCATTTTGATCAATAGGTGCGTTTATAGAAAAATAACGAATCAATTCAAAACCAAAATTCTTAAAATCTTGATTTTCTTTATTATTTTCTGCTATAATCTCTGCGGTGTCGTAAATCATGTTAGCAATATCAACACGAAGTCTATCCCCAAAAAGAGCATTATATCTACGCTTGTATATTACCTCCCGCTGTGCGTTCATGATATCATCATACTCTAACAAACGCTTACGAATACCAAAGTTATTTTCTTCTACCTTTTTTTGAGCACGCTCAATAGATTTAGAAATCATAGAGTGTTGTATCACTTCTCCTTCTTCTAAGCCCATTCTGTCCATCATCTTAGCAATACGTTCACTACCAAAAAGGCGCATTAGGTTGTCTTCTAATGAAACATAGAATTGTGAGCTTCCTGGATCTCCTTGACGCCCAGATCGACCTCTTAATTGCCTATCTACACGCCTAGAGTCATGGCGTTCTGTACCAACAATTGCAAGTCCACCTGAGGCCTTCACGGCATCACTTAATTTAATATCGGTTCCACGACCTGCCATGTTTGTTGCAATGGTTACCACACCAGCATCACCAGCCTCAGCAACAATGTCTGCCTCACTTTTGTGCATTTTAGCATTTAAGGTGTTGTGTTTTACTTTTCTAATGCTAAGCATGCGGCTCAACAGTTCAGATATTTCTACAGACGTTGTACCAATTAATACAGGTCTTCCTTGTTTTGACAGTTCTGTTACTTCGTCAATAACAGCGTTGTATTTTTCTCTTTTGGTTTTGTAAATTTTATCATCACGATCATCGCGTACAATAGGGCGGTTGGTTGGTATTTCTACCACATCTAGTTTGTAAATTTCCCAAAGTTCACCTGCTTCTGTAACAGCTGTCCCTGTCATACCGGAAAGTTTTCGGTACATACGGAAGTAGTTTTGCAATGTAACCGTTGCAAAGGTTTGAGTCATGGCCTCAATCTTTACATTTTCTTTAGCTTCAATAGCCTGGTGTAATCCATCACTGTATCGACGCCCATCCATAATACGGCCAGTCTGCTCGTCTACAATCATTACCTTGTTTTCCATCACTACATACTGCGTGTCTTTTTCAAACAATGAATATGCTTTTAGTAATTGACTTAGAGTATGAATACGCTCACTTTTTACACCAAAATCTCTAAATAATTCTTCTTTAAGATTTGCCTCCTGTTCACTTGACAGTTCTTGTTCTTCAATTTTTGCAATTTCGGTTCCTATTTCTGGCATCACAAAGAAATCTGGATTGTCTGGACCAGATAGGTAATCTACTCCTTTGTCTGAAAGTTCAATTTGGTTGTTTTTTTCTTCGATAACATAGTACAACTCTGCGTCTACCTTTGGCATTTCACGGTTGTTGTCTGCCATGTATGTGTTTTCTGTTTTTTGTAGAATTTGTTTTACACCTTCTTCAGATAAAAATTTAATTAATGCTTTGTTTTTTGGAATACCACGGTATACTCTTAAAAGTTTAAAACCACCTTCTTTAACATCACCTTCTTTAATTAATTTTTTTGCTTCTGCTAAAACACCTGTAAGGTACTTTTGTTGTACTGCAACAATGTCTGCAATTTTTGGTTTTAATTCATTAAACTCATGGCGATCTCCTTGTGGTACCGGACCAGATATTATTAAAGGAGTTCTTGCATCATCAATCAATACACTATCTACTTCATCAACAATAGCGTAATGATGCGGTCGTTGCACAAGATCTTCTGGCTTATGGGCCATGTTATCACGCAGGTAATCAAAACCAAATTCATTGTTAGTACCGTAGGTAATGTCGCTGTTGTAGGCCTTCCTTCTAGCTTCACTATTTGGCTGGTGGTTGTCAACACAGTCTATGGTCATTCCATGAAATTGGAAGATAGGGGCCATCCATGCGCTATCACGCTTTGCTAAATAATCGTTTACAGTAACTACATGTACACCGTTTTGAGCCAAAGCATTTAAGTACACAGGTAATGTTGCTACCAATGTTTTTCCTTCTCCTGTTTGCATTTCTGCAACCTTTCCTTGGTGAAGGGCAACCCCTCCAATAAGTTGTACATCATAGTGCACCATGTCCCAGGTAATTTGTTTTCCTGCTGCATCCCAAGAGTTTTTCCAGATAGCATGTTCTCCATCAAGGGTTACATAATCTTTATCTGCAGAGAGTTCACGGTCATATGCAGTTGCAGTAACACGTAATGTTTCGTTGTTTTTAAAACGCTTAGCCGTTTCTTTTATAACTGCAAATGCTTCTCCTAAAATTTTATTTAGAGATTCTTTCTCTACCTCATAGCGTTCATCTTTTAAGGTGTCAATTTTATTGTAGATGTCTTCTTTTTTATCAATATCCTCTTCATTGTCTGCATCTATTTTAAGTGCATCTATTTTGTCTTGTATGTCTTTTTGATCTGCTTTGATGATGGATCTAAAAACATTACTCTTTGCGCGCAACTCATCAATGCTTAATTTTTCTATAGCAGCCTGATGAGACTTTACTTGGTCTACATATGGTTGTATGTCTCCAAGGTCCTTTTTGGACTTGTCTCCCACAAATACTTTTAATACGTTATCTAAAAATCCCATGTGTCTTAATATTGTATAGCGCCTAACGCTGTATGTTTTATTTTATTAAATAATAATATGTAGTATGAGTAGTTATAGCTTTACGCTATAACAAAAAAAGCCCCTGTAAACAGAGACTTATTTTAATAGCGCATCACTTACGGTATGCCTATATTATACGAACGTTTAATTAAACGCTTATATTAATATTCGTCTTCGTTCCACAGATAGTCTTCGTCTGTAGGGTAGTCTGGCCAAATTTCTTCAATAGAATCATAAGAGTCTCCCTCATCTTCTATTGCTTGTAAATTTTCTACAACCTCTAGGGGTGCTCCCGTTCTAATGGCGTAGTCAATTAATTCGTCTTTTGTTGCCGGCCAAGGCGCATCACTTAAATAGGATGCCAATTCTAATGTCCAGTACATTTATAAATATGTTTTAATTTTGTGCAAAAATAATTTTTTAGTCGAAAGAGACAAGGAAAAAACAATTTATTTAAATTATATTTCCAATATCGTTTCTAACTACCTACAATACAATTAGTTGCTAATAATTAATTTACCCGTTCAATGTTACGTAAAGCTAAGATTTTAAAACCAATTTTAAATACTGCTAGCCTCTTTATTTTAATTCATTTATAACTTCTCAGGCATCCACTTTACTTCGTCTACTTTTAAGTCATAAGACAACTTTCGTGCCAGCACAAAAAGGTAGTCAGATAGTCTGTTAAGATATTTTAAAACGCAGGGATCAATGGTTTGTTCTTCGTTTAAAAGTGTTGTTATTCTTTCTGCTCTTCGACATACGCACCGGGCAATATGACAATATGACACCGTAGTATGCCCGCCAGGAAGTACAAAGTGTGTCATAGGGGGAAGTACTTCATTAATGAGATCCATCTCGGTTTCTAATAGTGTAATCTCTTGTTCGGAAATTTTAGAGATGTTTAATCTTTCTTTTCCATTTTTAAGAATTTCTTTGTCTGGTGGTGTTGCTAGAATCGCTCCAACAGTAAATAATTTATTTTGAATGTGAGTTAGTATTTCTGTGGTATGGGTATCTATTTTCTGGTCTCTTATAAGCCCTATGTGAGAGTTCAGCTCATCAACGGTACCGTAACTTTCAATACGAATGTGGTGCTTAGCCACACGTGTGCCTCCAAAAAGAGCGGTAGTTCCTGTATCACCAGTTTTTGTATATATCTTCATAGCTTACCGTTTATCTTGTTGTTCTTTCTTGCGTTCTTGATAGCGTTCTTTAAATGTTTTGTTTTTCCACTTTTTTGAGCTTGCTTGATTTTGTTTGTTCCAAAAATAGAGGACAACCAATAAAATAAGCCCGCAGAAAACAAGCATAAAAGGATTGCTAATTTCTAGTGATTCCATACTGTGAAAATACAAGGTTTTTTGTGAGAAACAATCAATATTGATAATTCAATGCAAAGCGTGTTTAACGTTGTTAACTACCACCTTTTAAAACACATTGACTTCTGGTTCAATTAAAATTCCAAAGTCTGTACGTACTTTTTCTTGAATTTTTAATGCGAGTTCCCAAATTTGTGCACCAGTAGCATCTCCGTAGTTAACCAAGACCAATGCTTGGTTTTTATGCACGCCAGCATCTCCATAGCGAGACCCTTTAAATCCTGCTTGCTCAATGAGCCATCCTGCAGGAATTTTAAATTCCTTGTCAGAAACCTCATAATAAGGAGCCTCTGGAAACTTAGCATTAAAAGTATTAAAGGTTTTAATGTCAACCACAGGGTTTTTAAAAAAACTACCACTGTTTCCTAATTCTTTAGGATCTGGTAATTTAGACTGCCGTATAGCAATAACAGCGTCACTTATGTCTTTTATCGTTGGGTCTTCAATATTATTGCTCGTTAATTGTTCTTGAATAGCGCCATATTGTGTTTGTATGTTATGCTTGACTTTGGTAAGCCTAAAGGTTACCCTAGTGATTACATACTTGCCTTTATGGGTACTTTTAAAAATAGAATTACGATAGCCAAAATCACACTCTGAGTGTGAAAATGAAACTTCTTTTGCTGTAGCTATTTCAATAGCGCTACATTTCAAAAAAATATCTTTTAATTCTACGCCATAGGCGCCAATATTTTGAATAGGGGCAGTACCTACATTTCCAGGAATGAGTGACATATTTTCCATGCCGCCATAGTTGTTTTTTATACAATAGCGTACAAGTTCATGCCAGTTCTCACCGGCCATACAGCTAAGGTGAATCTGGTGCTCACGCTCATGTTCTATTGAAATACCCTTTAGGTTAACATGAATAACTAGCGCGTCAATGGCACCAGTAAGCAGGATATTACTTCCACCACCTAGTAAGAATTTTTTTAGATAGTTTGGCATAGCCAATGCTTCTTGAAGTTCCTCAATAGTATTTACTGACACAAAATATCGTGCAGAACTTTCAATACCAAATGTATTGTAAGGCTTTAAGGATATGTGTTCTTGGATATGCATTATTGCGTATAAACTGCTAGTGCTTGTTTTAATATGTTAACGGCTTTAATAAGACTTTCTTTATTAAGCACGTATGCAATGCGTATTTGGTTTAGCCCCATGCCAGGGGATGAATAAAAACCTGCCGCTGGAGCAACCATAATAGTCTCTCCCTCTACATCAAATTCTTCGAGTAGCCACTGTGCAAAGGCATCACTGTTTTTTATTGGAAGTTGTGCAATACAGTAAAAAGCTCCTTTTGGATGTCCTACTTGTACTCCAGGAATTTCTTCTAGTTTTTCAATTAAAATATCTCGACGTTCCCTGTATTGATCAATCACTTCATCAAAATAAGATTGCGGTGTATTAAGGGCAGCTTCACTAGCTATTTGCGCAAATGTTGGTGGGCTTAATCTGGCCTGAGCAAATTTTAAGGCAGTGCTCATGACATCTTTATTTTTGCTTACCAAGCATCCAATGCGAGCGCCACACATGCTGTATCGTTTTGAAACAGAATCTATAATGATACCATATTGCTCCATGCCTGGCTCTTCAAGAATAGAATAATGCTTTAAATTATCATAAGTAAACTCTCTGTATCCTTCATCTGCCACTAAAAATAAATCGTGTTTCTTTACAATTGCCGCTAGTGTTTGGATTTCTTCCTTAGAGTATAGGTATCCCGTTGGGTTTCCTGGATTGCAAATAAGAATTGCTTTGGTTTTTGGCGTAATAAGTTTTTCAAATTCTGAAATATTAGGCAATGCAAAGTTATCTTCTATTTTTGAATTTACAGGAACAATCGTTACTCCAGATGCTATCGCAAAACCGTTATAATTGGCATAAAAAGGTTCGGGAATGATAATTTCATCTCCTGCATCTGCGATGCTTCCCATCGCAAATAGTAAGGCTTCGCTTCCTCCTGTTGTTACAATAAGTTCATTGTGATTTACGGGAATATTATTTTGTTGGTAATAGGCTGCTATTTTAACGCGATAGGGCTCAGAGCCTTCAGATCTCGTATAGGCAAGGATCTCTAAAGAATGGGCCGCTACTGCTTCCATAGCTGCTTTTGGACTCTTGATATCTGGCTGACCGATATTAAGGTGGTATACTTTTTTATTTGCTTTATAAGCTTTTTCGGCAAATGGAACCAGCTTTCTAATTGGTGATTCTGGCATCATCTGCCCTTTTGTTGAAATTATCGGCATAATAGTAATAATAATAATAATTGAATAACAAAGTTGCAAAAAAAAGTTTAAAAATATACTATGCAAATAGGCAGTTTATCTTTTTTTTATGATTATTAAAAGCAGACATTCTTAAGTGTCCATTCAGATAGCCATTAGAGTGATTATAACCTAAAGTATACATTAGGTTGGGGTGAATTTGCCCTAAAAAGATAAAAAAACCCGATTTACAGATGTAAATCGGGTTCTTGATATATTGAGAGGTGGTATTACTTTTTTGTTTTCTCTAGAATACTACTGCCAGACTGTAGTACTTCTCCCTTTATCTTCAGGGCTTTAATAGGCTCGTCTGCGTTAGAATATACTGTCACGGTTTTTCTTATAGGTCCAACTCTATTTGTGTCATACTTAACTTCAATAGTTCCTGTGTCACCTGGCGCAATAGCTCCTTTAGGTTTTTTTGGTACAGTACAACCACAGCTAGATTTTACATCTGTTACAATTAGTGCTGTGTCGCCAATATTGGTAAACTCAAAGACACGAGTTCCATCGCTTCCTTTTACAATTTTACCATAATCAACGGTTTCGCTTTTAAAACTGATTTTTGCTTGAGCATTTACGCCATATCCAAAAAGACTTATCAATGCAACTACTATTAATTTTTTCATGTTGTTTAAATTTAAAGGATTGCTAAATTAGGGAACTTTAGTATGCTATGCAAGTTAACTTATAGACATTAAACATTTCATAATACTTTAGATATCCCTATTTTTACATTCTTATTTCAAAAATGATACCAAAATGACCCAAGCAGGAACCTATAACGCACAAAATGTAGAAGATAAGTGGTACCAGTATTGGATGGAGCACAACTATTTCCATAGTGAAATAGATGATCGTGAGCCTTACACTATTGTAATACCGCCTCCAAACGTTACAGGAATACTGCACATGGGGCATATGCTAAACAATACCATACAAGATGTTTTGATCCGCCGTGCGCGTTTAAAAGGCTTTAATGCTTGTTGGGTTCCAGGTACAGATCATGCAAGTATAGCTACAGAAGCAAAGGTAGTTGCAAGGCTTAAAGAACAAGGTATTGAAAAAGCAGACCTTACTCGGGAGCAGTTTTTAAAACACGCCTGGGATTGGACGGAACAATACGGTGGTGTTATCTTAGATCAACTTAAAAAACTTGGCGCCTCTTGTGATTGGGAGCGAACCAAGTTTACCTTAGACCCTACTATGTCAAGCCAGGTAATAAAGAGTTTTGTAGATCTGTATAACAAAGGCCTTATTTATCGCGGATACCGCATGGTAAATTGGGATCCAGAAGCGAAAACCACTTTGAGTGATGAAGAGGTTAATTATGTAGAAAAACAAGGAGATTTATTTTATATTTCTTACAAAATACAGGGGAGTGATGAGACCTTAACTATAGCCACCACACGTCCAGAGACCATATTTGGAGACACTGCTATTTGTATTAACCCAGAAGATGAGCGTTTTGCGCATTTAAAAGGTAAAAAAGCAATAGTTCCTATTTGTAATAGAGTGATTCCTATTGTTGAGGATGCTTATGTAGATATTGCCTTTGGAACAGGGTGTTTGAAAGTAACACCTGCACATGATCAGAATGATAAAATGTTGGGAGACACCCACAAACTTGAGGTAATAGATATCTTTAATGAAGATGCAACACTCAATAGTTTTGGTTTACACTACCAGGGTAAAGATCGTTTTGTGGTGCGTAAAGAGGTTTCTGAAGAACTAAAGCAAATGGGTGCTTTAATAAAAACAGAGCAACATCTTAATAAGGTGGGTACAAGTGAGAGAACCAAAGCTGTTATTGAACCTCGTTTGAGTGATCAATGGTTTTTGAAAATGGAAGATCTTGTAAAGCCCGCTATAAAAGCAGTGCTTGAAGAAGATGATGTGGTATTGCATCCAAAAAAGTTTGAAAACACATACCGTCACTGGATGACTAACATTCGTGACTGGAATATATCACGCCAATTATGGTGGGGTCAACAAATTCCAGCCTATTTCTATGGAGACGGGAAAGAAGATTTTGTGGTAGCCCAAACACTAGCAGACGCCTTGGTGTTAGCCAAAGAAAAAACAGGGAATACATCGCTGCAAACAAAAGATTTGCGTCAAGATGTTGATGCTTTGGATACCTGGTTTTCTTCTTGGTTATGGCCTATGAGTGTATTTGATGGTTTAAGCAATCCAGAAAATGAAGAATTTAAGTATTACTACCCAACCAACGATTTAGTAACGGGTCCAGATATTTTATTTTTCTGGGTAGCGCGAATGATTGTTGCTGGTTTTGAGTATACTGGTAAAAAACCTTTTAAAAACGTTTATTTAACAGGGTTGGTACGCGACAAGCAACGTCGTAAAATGAGTAAATCGTTAGGGAATTCTCCAGATGCTTTAAAACTTATTGAAACCTATAGTGCAGATGGTGTGCGTGTGGGCTTATTATTAAGTGCCCCAGCGGGAAATGATTTAATGTTTGATGAGGGTCTATGCCAACAAGGAAAAGGCTTTTCAAACAAAATTTGGAATGCATTTAAGCTAACCAAGTCTTGGGAGGTGGATGCCATTATACCGCAGCCAGAATCCTCAAAAATAGCCATTGATTGGTATCAATCTCGTTTGCAACAAACCTTGGTTGAGATTGAAGATCATTTTAGTAAATATAGAATTAGTGATGCTTTAATGGCTAGCTATAAATTGGTTTGGGATGATTTCTGTGGTTGGTTATTGGAGATTGTAAAACCGGCTTATCAGGCACCTATAGATAAGAAAACCTATGATGCTATAATCTCTGTTTTTGAAGATAATTTAAGAATCCTGCATCCATTTATGCCTTTTCTAACAGAGGAGCTATGGCATACTATTGCAGAAAGAACACCACAAGAGGCACTGATTGTTAATCACTGGCCAAAAACAACTGCTATTGATTCAGCCTTGTTAGTTGATTTTGATTTTGCTGCTGAGGTAGTTTCTGGTATTAGAACCATTAGAAAAGAAAAAAACATTGCCTTTAAAGATGCAATTTCACTTTCTGTACTAGATTCAGAAAAAGGGAATACCCAATTTGATGTTGTAATCAAGAAGCTAGGTAACATCAGTGAAATGATGCCAGTTTCTGCAGCTGTAGACGGAGCCTTGACTTTTAGAGTTAAGTCAAACGAATATTTTATTCCAATAGAAGGTGCTATTGATCTAGCAGAAGAAATAGCAAAATTAAAAGAAGAATTAAAATACACACAAGGGTTTTTAACAAGTGTACAGGGAAAGTTGAAAAACCAAAAATTTGTAAGTGGTGCACCTCCCCAGGTAGTAGCCAACGAACGTAAAAAAGAGGCTGATGCTCATGCAAAAATTGAAACTATAGAAGCTTCAATAAAGAGCTTAAGCTAGCAAGAGGTGATAGCCTCTACTTGTTTTAAACAAATAAAACCCTCATAAAGCATATCCTAAAGGAGTTTGTTTTGTGAGGTTTTTTTATATAACTATAGTGCCTATTTTCTATATAAAAAATAATGGGTTGCAGTCTCTATGTATTCTAGCTTAGCTTCATCCTCTGTAAGATGTTGTGCTTGAAAGAGTGCATTTGTTTTAAAGGCAGAAATTAATTTTTTTTTACTATTGGTAGGGTTGTGCCATGAGTTTGTAGCACGTTTGAAGTAGGCGTAAAGCTTTAACAGTGTGTCTGCAGGAAAAGGCTCTTCGTGTGAGTTGACACTCTCAACAGCTTTTCTAAATGCGATATCTATTTCCTGGCTTGTCATTAATTGGTTTTGATTCGTTTATATTGATGCTATAACAGAGCTTCCGCCTTTCACAACATCGTTAAGTCCTACTTCAAGTTTTGTGCCTATGGGTAAAAAAACATCTACACGAGATCCAAATTTAATAAAACCACTATCGCTTGCTTGTGTTACTTGCTGTCCTTGTTTTGCGTAATTTACAATACGTCTTGCCAAAGCGCCAGCAATTTGACGATGAAGAATATTTCCAAACTTTTTAGAGTTTACCACTACCGTGGTGCGCTCATTTTCTTCACTAGATTTTGGATGCCAAGCTACTAAGAATTTTCCAGGATGGTATTTGCTAAAAACCACCTCTCCAGCTACAGGGTAGCGAGTAACGTGAACATTTATGGGTGACATAAATACAGAAACCTGTAATCTTTTTTCATTGAAAAACTCTTTTTCAAACACTTCTTCAATAACCACAACTTTGCCATCTACAGGAGATACAACATGATCTTCGTTAAGATTAAAAGTTCGTTTTGGGTTTCTAAAAAACTGCAACACGAGTACAAGCATAACAATAGCCAGGAGCATAAAGGTGCTTCTTAGGTAGTTGTTTATGATGAAATAATCTGCAGCCAAGCTCATTGCAATAGCTAGCACTAACGTAATTAAAATAATTTTATATCCTTCTTTATGAAACATAAGTTATGAGTTGTAAAAATGCATAAATAAATGGGCTGGTATAAATAGCGCTATCCAGCCTGTCGTATAATCCGCCATGTCCAGGCATTAAGTTTCCACTATCTTTTACACCAGCTTGACGTTTGTAGTTGGATTGCACTAAATCTCCAATGGTTCCAAATACTGAAATAATAACCCCAAGGGATATCCAAATAGTTAGTGTATATATGTCTAAAACATTATAAATAATGAAACCTGCGATGACAGCTCCTATGAGTCCTCCAAAGAACCCTTCTATTGTTTTTTTAGGAGAAACGCTCTCCAGTAATTTGTTTTTCCCCATTGATTTTCCGATGATATACGCAAAGGTGTCGTTGCACCAAATTAACGCAAAAACCCCAACAATAATCTCTGGCTTAAATACCCCGTCAGAAAATGGAATGAGTGTTAGAAAAACAATTCCGCTAATGATATAGAGCATCGTAGGGATGTATTTTTGCTCTTTAAGTAAAAGGCTATTTGTGGTTGATTTTAAATCTTTGGCCAGTAATACACTTACAAGTAAGCAACAGCCTAACAATATATATAGTATAATCTCTCCTGGCTGATAGTAGCTTATCAGTAAAAGCGAAATTGGGAGTAGAAGATAAGGAATGAAGGATGTTAAGTGTATGAGTTTTTTAAATTCCTTGAGGGTTTGAAGTCCTAGTATGAGAAAAAGCACCATGAATATTTCACGAGAGGTGTACATGGAAAAAATTACGACAAGGACATATAAAATCCCCGATATACTTCGTACAACAATCTCTCTCATAGTATATATCTTCTATAGGTCTTCTAGAAGCAGCAAATATAAGTTTTTTGTACTACTTCCATAACTCATAAAATCCTTTTCTTTTTCTGTCTCAAAATCTTGGATTGCAGTGATATTGCTTGGAATAAA